>UMBM01046517.1_pt1 | contig 9042 bp, 5 predicted proteins | sample 1963971 | NCBI WGS metagenome assembly UMBM01 (sample SAMEA4835942, study PRJEB28245) | human gut metagenome | biome: gut microbiome; material: fecal sample | place: Denmark | collected 2008 | reverse complement strand
CTTCGGGGAAAGCTCCCGGTGCAGGGTGTCGCGCAGCAGCAGGCTTGAGCGGTTCAGGTAGAGGGTGCCGACGTATCCCCGGCGGGTCATCAGCCGTCCGTAGCCGCCGTGACGGGCGGTGAAAGGGTAGATTTTGCCGCGTACGACGGCTCGGTCGCCGGGATTCAGTGCGGTCGAAGAGTCGCATCGCACCACGAGGTTTCCGGCGGCGGGGAGCCATTCTCCGGTTGCGGAGTTCCGCCGGGCGCGGATCGTTGTGCCGGAGGCCGTTTTGCCTTCCCGTTCGGAGAGGCGTTCCCGGACGATGATTTCGTATTCGCCCGGAGTGCCGGTCGGCGGAGCGGGAGTGTGTCTCAGTTCGGTGACGGTCATGCCGAAAAGCAGAATGGCTCCCAGGGTGGCGAGGTTTGCGCCCCGGTCGTCGGCGAGCAGTGCCAGGATACCGCAGACGAGGAATCCGCCTACTAACAACCACAGCGGCAGTACGTAGTGGTCGGCCAGCAGGATGCCGGCCGCGAGCGGCGGCAATGCGCGGAGCAGGGGCATGCGCCGGAGTTTCGACCGGAGGTTTTCGGACTTGAGTCGTAGCATAACGGAGCCGGATCGCGGGAAATGGACGGAGAACCGGGCTTTGACTTTGTGTTTTTTTCGTTTTCTGCGTTCGGCGGGACCTCGCGGGCAGTCGCGGGCCTCGTCGATCGGATATTTGCGGTTTGCCTCCTTTGGAGGCGGCGGAATATTCCCGCCTCTTCGTTACATCCGCTTCGAGTGTCGGTTTTCGGATTCGGCGATTTCCCAATTCGTAAAGATAATTATTTTTCGGAAGAATAAGCCGTTCGGATGTATGGATAATACAAAACGACACGCATCAAATAGAATGATGCGTGTCGTTTTGTCGTGTCGGAGATCTTTTCGCCCGTTTAGAACGATGCGAATGTGTTCCAGTTCGAATTTTGCTCCGCTGCGGCCTGAATGTCGGCAGGCAGGTTGGCGAAGAAATCGAAGCCGGTGAGCCGTTCGATCTCGGCGACGGAAGTCGCATAGTTCGTGTAGTTATCGTTCGAGTACTCCCTGTGTTCCATCCAGAAACCGATCGTCATGGCCGACGTCACTTTGTTCGACGCGTCGCGCCGGACTTTCAACAACGCTTTGTAGTAATAGTTCGGTACGGGGCATCGTTTGCTGTCCGACTTCGGTGTGATCCAGGTGATCGCTTCGTGGTTGCCTGCGGTCTGGAGAATAGCGCCCGTCACCACATATACCGTGTCCGTAGTCGCAGCGATATTTCGGACGCCGCTTTCGAGCTGCTGCCAAATACCGCCGTTGAATTTGTTCTGAATCTGCGGCGTGGAATTGGTTGCGTAATAGGTCTGTACGACCAATTCGTCCGAACCGTTGCGGTCGGCGTTGGGTATCTGGTGCCCCCGGGCGTAGAACTCTTTCGAACTGTCATATCCGTCCGATGTGGTAGCTCCGAGATTGACCCCGTAGCTGCTCGACCAGACGTTGATCTGTTCGGATTCGGCCAGTCCGGGATTGCGCTGCCATTTGTCGGAACGTCCGTTTCCCATGTGTCCTTTTGCGAGCGGATAGGCTACCCAGTAAGCCGTGTAGGTCGATTTGTCGTAGTACATCGTGTAGTTGCGCTGCGATCCGGAGGCGGGATAAACCGTCTGCGTGATCGTCGCGTCGGCTGTCGTGCGGGCCGGAAGCTCGTACCAGGCGGCATGATCCGTCCGTGCTCCTTCGGTGGTAAAGGTTGTCGAAGAACTCTGCGGCGTGGAGCCGTTGGTCGCCGTTACGACGCCGTAAACCGTGTACGTCGTTGCGGGCAGAAGATCGGAGAGGTTGGCGGTCGCTTCGTTTCCGACAACAGCGGCAACGACACTTCCCGTGTCGCTGCCGTTCGTTGCGGAATAGAAGAACTGCACCTCGGTTGCGTAAGCGGTGTCGGTCAGACTACTGGAAACCTTCGCTGTACTCGAAGTTATGTCGCTTACGCTCGGTGTAGCAATTCCCGGGGTAGGGTCTGGGGAAGGATTATCGCCTCCCCCTTCTCCCGAGTTTCAGTTGATCGTGATGGTTTTAATCATCAACGACTTGCCGCCCGATTCGGTGTTTAACGTAAGGACGATCTCGCCGGACAGCGGAGTTTCCGATTCGACGACATACTCCTGGTTATTCTTTTTTGCCAAGGAGATCGTTTCGCCGAGTGCTTGTCCACCGACGGTTGCATTCACGGTACTTAAGTTTGCCGTATTTGCCGACATAACCAATGTGATTTTTTTGATTCCTCCGGTATAATCGGACGTTTTTATGGTGACACCGCTGGGTTTCGACCAGGAAAGACCACGATTGTTTTGATCAAATGCAGTGGGCGCTTTGCTTGCAGTCCATGTCAGTCCGTTCACCGTTAAGCCGGCAGCGATCTTGTCTTTATCCGCGCTTTTGAAGGTGTAGGTCCAAGTTTCTCCGACACCGCCTTCCGGTTTGCTGTTCTGGGTAATGAGCAATGTCGCGTTGGCTGTACCCAGTGAAGTGGTAGCGGTAAGAACGATGCGTGCTGTACGAGGTGTTGCGACCGTATTCTCTGTGGCTGCGACTTCGAGGCGATTTTCGCCGCCGTTGTAATCAACTGTGGTGATCCAGTCCGGCTGTTCGGTTCCTTCAGTGCCGTCGTAAATAGCGACGGAAACGTCTTGCGTTTCGGCGTTCTTCAACGTAACGGGGATGTAGTGTGTTTCCGTATCGTTATAAGACAGTGTCAGGGTGGACGGATCCAATGTGATTTCAGGCAACTTGACGTATTCGGCAGGGATCAGAGTCAGATCTTTTGTCTGGGAACCGGTATAGAATCCAAAACCGTAAGTTGCCTGCGTGTTTTTCGCCAAAATACGGGAAGGGGTCGCTGCCGATGCGATTTGGTAAGTGCCTTCGGACTTGTTCTTGGTAATTACCAGTTCATAAGGAGTCGTAGAGGTCGTAGCGCTGTTGTCGCTCTCCCAGGAGAGATAGTTCTCGCCTTGACTGATCGTGTAGTTGTCGCCCGATTTGGTGATTGTCCAAATGAGGGTTTCATCACCCGTTTTGTAGGGATTTGACGGTGTAATTACTACGGGGGCCAAACGAGAACCGTCAGCCAGAGAACTCATTGCATAGGTTATTTCGGATTGGGTCGCCGTGATGACGTAGTCGCCGCTCAATGTTTCGGTCGCCTCTTCCGCAGCGTCGGTCATATCGACCGCGAAAGTCGAACTGTCGCCTGCTGCGAAAGCCAGGGGCCGGCCCTCCTGAACGGTTACCGTCTTGGTGAAGATCTTCGATGCGGTGGTCACGGTAACGGTGAATGTTTCACCGGCTGCCACCTCGAACGGGAAGCAGGTGAAATAGGCGGTCATGCCCGTTGCGCCGTTGGCCGTAAGGTTCATCTCCGAAGAGTAGCTCAGCGTCACGTTGTCCGAGAAATTACCGGGATAACCGTACTCCTTGACGGTGCCTGCCGTCATATCGACATAGCTACGGCCCGTGACCTTCTTATCTGGAGCCGTGAATTCGACGCCAAGGACAGGCTCCTCCGATGCGAGGTTTTTGACCGTCATCTTACCGATGGCAACGGCACGGCCGAAACTCATTTGCAGTTCGGTCGGCTGACTCTCCAGCGAGATCGATTTGGCGATCAGCAGGTCCGCGTTCGAATCGAAGCTCGTAGCGGTCGGCTGTTGAGATGTGCGTGTGACGACTTTCATGTTGGTAATATCCGTATTGTTGGACGTAATCCATGCCGAGGCGGGATAAACCGCGTTATAAACGAGCGGAGTGTTCGTATTCTCCGGGAACGATACGGCGAATTTCGCCGTGCCGTCGCTTACCGTACCTTCCTGCGAGTTGGCGTATGTGGTTTTGGAGGCGGCCGTTTCGAACACCTGAAGGTATTCGCCGGTTTCGTTCCACGAGATTTTCCCCGTCAGGGGATCATACGTCGTACGGGAACCGGATGCCGATTCGAGTTCAGACGATGCGGTGACCGTCATCGTTACTTTACGACCGTTCGACGGGTCGGAAACCGTGTCGTCTTTGGAACAGGCTGCGAACAGAGATGCACACACTGCGACAGCCAAAATGGATTTGAAAAAAGTTTTCATAGTCGTAGGATGTGTTTGTTAGTATTCTCCGTAATCGGTGTCATTAACGCTGCCGCCTGCTTCGCCGGCTCCGCCATAGTCCAGGACAGTGCTGTTGGCAAAACCTTTCTCGATCGAGATGCTGAGGATCTCAACCGAAGGAGCGGAGTACGAAGTTCCCTCCCCCTTAACCGTAGATTCGTAGTGTTTTTTCATAATCATAGAGGTATTATGTTTGAGAGTTTTTACATCGTGTCCTGGTTATGGGCTACCACAAATATAGACAATATTCAATTAAGGAACAAGAAAGAATCCAAAATTCATCGAATCTTCATATTTCGATGCGGATTATGCGTGAAAGCGTCCGAAATTTAGTATAAATTGTCGAACATGCTCTGGCTTTTGTCGTATTTCAGGTCGGCGAGGGAAGCCGCTTTGACGCCGATGTTGAAACTCCAGCTCTGATAGTGGCCGAAGGGGACCCACGCGAACGACATTTGCCAGCAATGCAGGTCGCGTGTAATGGTGATGGAGGCCGGAGTCAGCTCTTTGGCCTGGAAGTCGTAACCGCCCTGGATTGTTACACCCATTTTTGGCAGAATCGTAACGCTGCCGTTGATGCCGAGCGTTTGGGTGATGTTTTTCTGGTAGCCCGTCGTGCCGTTGTTGGTCGGTGATGCGGAGTAGCTGACCGTATAGTTGAATCCCAGGTTCCAGGGTAGCGAGAAGTCGTAGTAGGCCTGGGTCATGTATTGCCGTCGCAGGGCCGGGTTCATTTGCCCGTAAGGGTCGTAGAAAGGATTGGCGTAGGCCGGATCGACCGGGGCGCTGTTGATGTCGTTGATCGCCGGGGTGGAGTTGTCCTGGCGGGATTGGAACGTATAGCCGAACGAAGTGCTGGCCGATACCACACGGCCCGGGAAAAAGAGTTTGTTGATACGCTGGCCCTGCGGGGTGACCCGGTAAGGGTCGAGCGTAGCGTTGATATTGATGCCGAAATTTTGGAAAACGGTCGTGCGCAGCGAAATGGGGATGTTCGAAAGTCCCATGGAGTCGGCCAGGAAGTTATAGGATACCTGTCCGATGCGGAGTTCGTCGATCAGTTTGATCTTCTTCATACCCGAGGTATCGCGTTTGCTGAGCACCTTCATTTCGAGCGTCTGCGAGAGCGAGGCGTTGATGGCCATGGACTGACCGGAGCTGGGCACGCCGAAGATGCTCCCTTCGAAAGGCGAGTAGGTCTTGAAATTACCCAGCGTATCGCTCTGCACGGTCTTTACGTAGCCGTATTTCTGCTTGGAGAAGTCGGGGGCGTAGGAGAAGCTCACCGTCGGGGTGATCGTGTGGCGGATCGCCTGTACCTTGCGCGTTTTCTTCTTGGCCTCGTAGCGGCCATAGATGATCGTCGAGGCCTGCAGGCTGAAGTTGTAGTTGTACAGACGGTAGAATCCGTACTCCGGGTCGAGTTTGTCGATGCGGTTCAGCACCGGGTTCCAAACCTGCTCCTGTTTTTTGAAATACCACTTTTCGGTGTAGTTGATCGTAGGTCCGAAGTTGATGTAGTTGAAGATGTTGTACGTCGCCGAGATAGGAATGCTATGCTCGAAGCCGTACTGCATGTTCTGGAGTGTTTCCTTGGTGAAGATTTCGGACTCTTTGGCGTTGGCCTTGTTGTTGAACTTGCCGGTGTAGCGGAGCGAAATCTTTTCGTACCACCGCTGCTTGCCCATCGCCTCCTTGCGTTTGAAGGGGTAGAAGGTCGAAACGTTGAAGACGACGTTCGGCAGGGCGATCGAGAGCGTTCCGCTCTGCGAGTTCTGCGAAACGGACATGTTGGCCGAAAGGGAGAACGGTGTGCCGAGCCAGCTTTTCGAATAGGAGATCGTCGAACTTGTCTGCGTCTGGAGCGCTTCGTTCAGGCTGGTAGCCGAATAGCGGTTGTAGCCGCTGGTACGGAAATCGACCGATGCGGAGAAGGTCGATCCCGGATTGGCTTTGGGGTCTTGCGTATGCTGCCAGTAGAGCTGGAAGTTGTTCTGCTGGAGGAAGTCGGGTTCGCCCTTGTCGCCGACACGGACGTTCGAGTAGTTGAAATTCAGGGTGCCGTTGTACTTGTAACGCTTCATATAGCGCGACATCGCGGATGCCTCCCACGATCCGAGGGTGTAGATACCGCCCCGGATGGCCAGGTCCATGTGCTCTCCGAGCGTGAAGTAGTAGCCCAGGTCACGAATGTAGAATCCCTTGGTCGATTCCTCGCCGAAAGTCGGCATCAGCAGACCCGACTTGGGGCCGGAACTGAGCGGGAAGAAACCCTCGGGCAGTAGCGGAAAGTAGATGGGAACGTCTTCCAGGACCAGGTAGGCGGGACCCGTGACCACTTTCTTGCCGGGAATCACCTTCGCCTTGGTCATCGCCAGGTAGAAGTGGGGGTGGTCCGTCTGGTCGCAGGTGGTGTATTTGCCGTCCTGGATGTGGATGGTGTTGTCGTCCATCTTTTTGACGTTGTTGCCGATCAGCCAGCCGTCGCCCTCCTGAGTCGCCACGCCTTTGATTTTCGCCTTTTTACTGCCGATGTTGTAGGTGATCGTGTCCATCGTGTAGGGATTGGCGGCTCCTTCGGTGAAAGTGGGGTTGGTAACTGTCGGTTTGCCGTCTATCGTGTCGCGCTTGCCGTGGGCGTAGATGATCTTTTCGTCCATATTGACCCGCATGAAATCTCCCTTGAGATTCATGTTCTGGTAGTTGATATCGCCCTGGTTGTAGATATAGACCGTGCGGTTGCGTACGTCGTAGTAGAGCGAGTCCTGGTTTTTGCCGCTGATGATGTCGTCCAGGAAAGATTTTTTCCGGGTCGTATCGCGCCGGGTCGTGTCCTGACGCAACGAATCGCGTAGCAGCGAGTCGTTGCCGGTGGGAGCCGTACTGTCGGCGGGGGCGATCGGCGAGAGGGGAGGCGCTCCGAAGATCGAGTCGATCTTGGTGTCGAAAAGCGAATCCTGCTCCTCTTCCGTACGTGTTTCGGCGGTCGGGGGGCGGTCGGCTTCCCGTTGAAGGCGCCGAATCTCCCGGCGGGTTTCGCGGCGGGATTTTTGTACGGCTTGTGTCGGAGTGCTGTCGGGCGGTGTTTGGCGTTCGGGTGTCGCGGGATGCTGCACTCCGCCCGGCAGCGCCATGCCGAGCACCGGAAGCAGGAAGAGCAGCAGGAGTGCTCCCGAGAAGATATATTTTGCCTTTAGCCTGTCCAAAATTCCAAAAAAAATCATACCTTTGCCGACAAGTCGGCAAAACCGCCCGAAAATGGCTCCGAAAGCCTCAGTGCGGGGGTTTTAACATCCGGCAAATATAGGTAAAAAATTCAGAACCGTTAAATTTTCAGCCACTTTTGCTATGCGGAAATCGCTTTTTCTTGTTGCCCTGTTTTTGATTGCGACACTCTCTTTCAACGGAGTTGCCGCGCAGAATATTGCACAGGGCGTGCGGGTCGTCGTAATCGATGCCGGGCACGGGGGGCCGAAGTTTCCGGGAGCTCATTACAGAGGAGTTTATGAGAAAGATCTCAACCTTCAGATCGCTCTGAAGCTCGGGGCCTTGATCGAGAAGGAGATCCCCCAGTTGAAAGTGGTTTACACGCGTAAGACGGACAAGCAGTTTTCCGAAAGTCTGACCCAGGATTTGCAGGCTCGGGCCGATATCGCCAACAAGGCGGGCGGCGACCTGTTCATTTCGATCCATACCAATGCTGCGGCATCGGCGTCGGCACGGGGAGTCGAAACCCTGATTATGGGTGAGAGTCCGCTGGAGAAGAACGCCAACGAGAGGGCCCTCTATTATAACAACCAGGAGGAGCTGCTCGATATGTCGAACGAGAAGACGGCGGCGATCGTCCGGGCTTATATCCAGAACCTGCAGTTCACCTATGGTGAATACAGCGAAGCGATGGCCCGTCTGGTGCAGAAACATTACGTCAAGTCCGGGCGGCACAATCGCGGTGTGAAGCGGCAGCCGCTCAAAGTGCTCTACGCTACCGATATGCCCGGTATCCTGACCGAGATAGGTTTCCTTTCCAATTCGGAGGAGTATGCTTATATGAATTCGGCGAAGGGGCAGGCTCAAATCGCACGTGCGCTGTGCGATGCGGTGAAGGATTACGTCGCTTTCGTTCGGGGTGCGCTGCTTGTCGATGACGATGCCATTTACGAACAGGCCGATGCCGATGTCGCAGAGCCGGCTTCGGCTGCCGCTTCGGACAAAGCGGATAAGGGTAGTGTCAAAACCGGGAAAGCCGAACAGGAGAAGACGTTTTATGCCGTGCAGTTGATCGCCAGCGCCAAGCGCGTGCCGCCCAAGGACCGGCAGTTCAAAAGTTACCGGGGAAAAGTCACGGAGTTCGTTACCGGCGGCCGGTTCAGGTATAAGTATTGTGTGGGGCGTTTCGATACCCGCAAGCAGGCCGAAGCCAAGTTGGCCGAGGTGCGCAGGGAGTTCCGCGATGCGTTCGTGGTGAGTTGTCGGGGCGACCGGATCGTACAGTAAATAAAACGAAAAAAACAGGTATATGAGAAGAGAAGTTAAGATCGGCATTTTCGCCGTGCTGATGATCGGCGCCCTCTGGGCGGGTATCCGCTTTCTGAAGGGGTTCGACATCTTCAGTCGCAACGCGGTCTATTATGCCGCTTACGACCAGGTCGATGGCGTGCAGAACGCTTCGCCGATTCTGATCCGGGGCGTGAAGGTGGGAGCCGTGACGGATATTTCGTTCGATCCTTCGATCGGTAACGAGGTCGTACTTCAACTGACGATCCAGCGGAAATACCGGATTCCGTCCAATTCCGAAGCCCGGATCTACAGCAACAGCATCATGGGCGCCAAAGCGATCGAAATCGCTCTGGGCGATGCCGGGACCTACCTGCAATCCGGG
>UMBM01068788.1_pt1 | contig 9142 bp, 9 predicted proteins | sample 1963971 | NCBI WGS metagenome assembly UMBM01 (sample SAMEA4835942, study PRJEB28245) | human gut metagenome | biome: gut microbiome; material: fecal sample | place: Denmark | collected 2008 | reverse complement strand
CACTACACTAATTCAAAATGTCCTTGACAAAGGGGACAGTTTTCAAAGCCAGCCGCAACAAACGTCCAAAATATAGCATCATCTACACCAAATATTCCACCTTCTACATCATATAATTCTTGCATACTTAATCTTTTAAAGTTGTCCATTTTGTTTCCTTTCTTTAACCAGCAAAATATCCTACAATATGTCCTAATGCCCATCCTACTAATAGAGCTCCTGTATAAATGAGTACCGGTGCTATTCCCTTATTTATCTTTGCATATTCACTATACTCTTTTATACACAAAAAAAGCAATCACTATGGCATGAACGACACTTTTTAGGTATGAACGACATATTGATTACTTTTTTATATAACTTTTTTCCTATTATTATATATTTATTGTTACAATAAATCTTTCATTTTCCTAAGATATTCTCATATCTCCATCATATTTTTTTACAGTTCTCCTTACATTTTCTAACCCTATACCATGATTCAGCTTATCCTCTTTTGTAGTAATAAACTTTTGTTTTTGATTTATAATACTCTCCATATCATAACTATTACGAACCGAGATAAATATTTGTGAATTATAACCGGCTATCTCAAACTCAATTATTCTTTTGTCCTCTTGTATTTTTCACATGCCTCTATGGCATTATTTAAGAGATTCGATATTATTGTGCACATATCAAACATATCAATTGCTACATCATCCGATACGCGCCCCTTAAACTGAACCTTTATATTTTTACTTTCCGCTTCCAGGACTTTCGTCTAATTCAACAAACATCCCTTGCCTCATTTCGAAATTAAACCTATCACCATATATTTACCATTTCAATACTTTAATGCTATTTGGTAAGATTTCGGTGCTATTTAGCAATAAATCGTAAAAATACTTTAATCTTTGATTTATTTTATTTATAATACAAATATAATCTTTATGGAGGCTGCAAGTATGTATTTAATTTACAAACTTTACTTTTCCTTAATTAACAATCTTATAATTGTACTGTTTTTATTTCGCTTCTCAGAAAATAATATGCATACTGTCTTTTCCATAAAAAGAAAAATAATAGTTTTTACACTTGCTTCACTGTACTCTATCGTTCCATTATCAAGATTTGACTTAATTATTTCTAACGTCTTTTTCTTATTGACACTTTATTACCTGTCTGATTTTAACCTTAAACAAAGTATTATAATTCTTATAAAATTTGAGATATTACTCCATATAGCATCTGCTATTATATGCTTTTTACATAGCCTGCTATTTTCTGATGCTCAATTGCTATATGATAATGTGATCTATCAGGATTACAAATCCATTCTTGTGGAAATAATAGCTTACGTTGTTTATTGCCTGTATTGCAATCTTTTCAAATCAAATACTATCAAAAACATGTACTTGCTACTCTTCAATATCACTATTTTAGGCATTTGTTTATTGTTAAGTTACATAACCTTGTACATCTGCTACTCACTTCCAAAATCCTATATGCTTTCAGCTATTTTTGCCATTATTTTCGTACTTATTATCATATGTATTTCACTATATGATAAATTTCTGGCAGTCATTGAAGAAAACACAAATTATCGGTTCAAACTGGAACTTGACAAAATGGAACAGGAATATTCTGCCAAACTCGACGATAAATTAAATCAGCTCCATTCTTTAAGACATGATATGAAAAACCATCTGATAGTAATTGATGGTTATGCTTCACAGCACAATGATAAGAAAATTCATGAATATATTCATAATATTTGTGAAGACCTTTCTCTGACAAATGCTGTAGATTCAGGCTCTCATATCGTCTCAGCTCTTATAGCTGAAAAAGAGGACAAGGCAAAGTCACAAAATATCAGATGCGAAATTAATATAAGTACACCCGGTATTAATATTGACGATTTTTCAATTACGACCATAATAGGTAATCTGTTTGATAATGCGATAAAAGCAGCCGCTGAGTGTGAACATGGCTGGATCAGATTCTCCCTCACCCAGACCGGCTCATATATGAATATAGTTATTGAAAATTCCTACTCCGGAAATATTATAGAAAACAATGGTGAATTTACATCTACCAAAAATGACAATGTCTTACCTCATGGAATAGGCATAAAAAATGTCCGTAAAGTCGTTTCCAACCTTAACGGACACATTGATTTTTCTTATGCCAGCGGATATTTTAGCGTAAAGGCAGAACTCCCTAATTATAGTTAAGTTCCTGCTCCTTATATGCTCTTCTTATCTTGTCCAGATGAAGTTCCTTTATCTGATCATGATATTTCCTGCTCAAAGGAACCTCCATGCCTCGTCCAAAGCATACCACATCTTTTTTTACTTCTTTAATGTAATTAAAATTGGCTATATACCCCTGATGTGTATACATAAATACATCATTATCCAATCTTTCATATACATTTTTTAAAGGCTCATAACAGCTTATTTCCTCATCAATTTTATGGAATACACACTGGTTTCTGCGTTTTTCTATATATATTACATTTTGAAGGTCTATGAGAACATCTTCATATCCGGATTTAATTTTTAGATATCTTTTTTCCGCTTTTTGTGCATTTTTACGATAATCAATCTGAATTTTTGCTTTTTCGATAATGTGCTTTACCTGTGTATATTTTATAGGTTTCATGACATAATCAAGTGCATCAAGTCTGAATGCCTGTATCGCAAATGCATCGTAACTCGTCACAAATGAGATACATACCCATGGGTCGATTTTTCTTAATGCATCAGCCATCTCAATACCTGTCATACCGGGCATTTCCACATCAAGAAACAATAAATCATATTCCTTACTCTTAGAAAGTATATTATTCATGAGTTCTTTTGCATTATCATAGAGATCTATGCTTACATTAATATCCATTTCATTTCCGTATTCACTCACGAATTTTTTTAGTTCATTCCGAAAAAATTCTTCATCATCGCATATTGCTGCTCTTATAGTTTCGTATTGCATATATTAAATTCCTTAAAATTCCCCTATAAGCACCTTACATTTACAATGTCATATATTTATGTAATTGTCGCGGTCTACCTCTATCACGGTATAGTAATTCTTTCCAAGCTTTTTCCTGACATTTTCCTGTATTGCATTGCATATATCATCATCTGAGGTGATATAGCCGAATGGAACTGCAATGTCAAAAACCAGATTCGTATGTGTATCACCTCTGATAATACGGAAATCGTGCATATTTATGTGCGAATCAAGCCCTTTTATCACGGAGAGCACCTCGGCCTTCAGTCCGGCTACCTCCTCGTCCTCTATCGCTACCGGGTCCATGTGGATGGTCACTATACAGCCCAGCTCCCTTCGTATCCTGCGCTCCAGATTATCGATTATATCGTGCAGCTCGACCATATCTCCGTCCTCCGGCACCTCTGCATGAAACGATACTATCCTGTGTCCCGGTCCATAATCATGCACCATAAGGTCATGCATACCGAGTATGTTTTTGTCAAAGTCCAGTACCATCTCCTTGAGTCTATCGACAAACTCCGGCTCCGGCTTTGCTCCAAGCAGCGGGTCTATCGCCTCTCTGGCTGATGATATTCCTGAATAGAATATAAACAATGACACAAATACACCGCCTATTCCATCCAGATTGAGTTTTGAAAAGTGCGCTATGAGTGTGGCTGCAAGTACTACAGATGTAGCGATACAGTCTGACAGACTGTCCCTGCCTGTCGCTTCGAGTGTTGATGAATCAAGCTTTTTTGAAAAATAGAAATTGTATACCGCCATGACGCATTTTACGGCTATTGATGCCAGTAGTATCGCTACAATAAGCCATGAAAACTCTATGTCCTGCGGCTTTATGATTTTACCAAAGGAATCCCTGAACAGCTCAAAGCCCATGATGAGTATGATTGCTGCAACTGCCAGTGTAGCCACATACTCCATCCTCGCATGTCCGTATGGATGCTCCTCGTCGGCTCTCTGTGCCGCCATCTTGAAGCCCGCTATCGTGATGATTGATGAGCCTGCATCTGACAGGTTGTTGAATGCATCCGCAGTGATCGAGATTGCACCGCTAAACATTCCTGCAAAGAGCTTGCCGGCAAAGAGTATGAGGTTTAAAAATATACCGACTATACCGCACAACATGCCATATTTATTTCGTTTTTCAATATCTGTTTCTGTCTTTGGCATTTACTTTACCTCTATTTTTATTTTATATCCTGATTTACAGCTTATTTCACCGCTCCGAATCTGTCGAACGGGTAATATCTGAATATCGCTTTTGCAAGTATATCGTCCTTAGACACATATGTGTGCTCCCAGACTCTTGCGTCTGATGAGCCATTTCTGTTGTCACCGAGAAGCAGATATGAGTCCTGTGGCACCTTAAACTCGTAAGGTCCGGCATTTACTGTCCACGCATCCTCACCGCTCTGGTTTGACTTGAGATAATCCTCCTCAAGCGCCTCACCGTCTATATACACCTGACCGTCCTCTATGGTGACTGTCTCTCCCGGCAGCCCTATTACACGCTTGATGTATTTCTCAGAAGGCGAATCCGGTGCATTGAATATGACTATATCCCCTCTCTTTGGGTCTGAAAATGTATATGCGAGCCTGAAGCCAAATATGTCATCTCCAATCTGTATGGTGTTCTCCATCGAGCCTGACGGAATATTTGCATTTATAATGACATAGTTCTTTATGAGTATTGCCGCTACAATGGCGAATGCGATTGTTAACACCCAGCTTAAGATTTCCTTGACAGGTGATGTTTTTTCCTCCGGCTTTTTTGGCACCATCTCATCGGTTGTTTTTGTATCTTCTTCGTTGTTTAAGTCTAATATCTCCATTTTCATGTTCTCCTTATTCATGCTTCAATAAGTGTTTGATAATATATGTCATGGCGGTACAACCTATGGTGCCATCCACCACTTTATAAAGTCCTTCCTTGTAAAATAAAGACTTGTAAGCCCGTAATCTGCGATTTCCCTGTCTGTAAAGGTCTTTGCTATATACGCATTGATTTCATCCGGGAAGTCTCTCTCGAGGCACCACTGTGCCTGCAGGCTCATTGGCTTTTCCAGCTCATATTGGTGCACGAGCTCGCCTCCAAAATCTATGATACTGTTCCATCTGGATGCATTGCCCAGTATCCTCTGCTTGATATTTTCTATGATCACAGCTCTTGCAATCCTTACCTTTTTGTACTTTTCGGCGCGCTGCAAAAGCATTGCATTGCGGTTGTGGGTATTTATCACCAGCTCCATCGGGTCTGTCAGCTCATTTGACACCAGACAAAATACAGGGTCCAGATCATAATACTCCGGTCTTAGCACGTAGTCGTTTCGAAACGTTGCTGCTGTCTTTGCCACGGTTAGATCTGCCGATACATCCGTGTATATGATGCCCGGCATGTCACCCATAACATACTCCATCGATGTGATATACGGTGTCATAAACTGCCAGAAGGCTCTGATATTCTGCTCAAATACTATGATATCGTACTTGTCAATAAACTGACCATAATCATAAGGGTAGTTCTCCCTATAGTGTGCAAAAAGTGCTTTCTGCATGAAAGCTATCTTTATTTTCCGCCCGATAAAGCCGTTTATTACTGTCCTCACCGGAACCTCTACCTCGCGCTCCTTTATATATACAAGCACCTGTACAGCTCTGCTTACCAGCTCGTTTTCCGCCTCGTATTCACATACCAGCCGTTTTCTGCCATCTGACAGATACTGGCCAAGTGTAAGCGGGCTCTGCCCAAAGGCATCTATGATAATCTGGCCTATATACTGGCGGAGCTCTATGAGCTTTTCATCGAAGGCTGCTCCGTCTCTTGATATGCTTATATTTAAAAACCTCTTTTTGATATTGAGCTGATACGAGAAATTGTCTATCCATGATGGTGCAAGCCCCAGTATGTCTGTAGCATCTGACACAAGGACTCCCTGCTGGTACAGCGTGGACTTATGAAAATACCCCTTGTGCTTTGGATGATATATGGCAACATAGCCCTCAAGCAGGCTGTTATCCACTCGTATGATATTCATGCCAACAAGCTCATTCATCGGATAGTTCCACTTTGCCTTTGGCTGTGACAGGCATACCTCCCTCGTATCACACCTGATATTTACAGGTATAGGCAGTGTAAGCATATAGTGCTTTATGGTTTCTACTATAAAGTCCAGATCTATATACGGCGCATATGATGGTTTTACGGGGATAGAGATGCGTGTGCCCGGTGTCTTTTTCTGCGATATGACATACTCTATCTGGCCGCTCTCTCCAAACCACTTTGCCATGACCGGTGCGGTATCCTGCGGATTGCTTATGTTCCAGGCAGTGTTTATGACCTTATCCTTTTTCGACTCGATGAGCACAGCCTTTGAGACTGTAAAGCACGAGCATATCCCGATGCCATAGTGAGAATACGGCTCATACTTCAGCTGCTGATTGAAGAAATCTGTGCTTGTATAATAGCTTGCCCCTATCTGTGCGATAAAGTGCTCCAGGTCATATTCATTTATGCCTATTCCATTATCCTCTATCGTAAACAGTCTTGTATCACTGCTGTACGTGATGTCTATGCGTGGCTCATATATGGCCCTTACATCGCGCATCTGGCTTGCCTGCTCCATCTCAAGGAACTCCGTGCCCCAGCTCCACTCAAGTGCCTGCCGCACATTGCAGGCATCCATGGCATTGAGCAAAAGCTCCCTGATAAAGACCTTCCACGAAGCATAAAACTGCTGGCTTGCAATAAGCGGAAGCATATTTGATTTTCCTAACTCTACATCGATGCTTTTCATGCTTTATCCGACTGCCCGTAATAGCTGCCGTAGTAATTGCCATAGTACCCACTGACATGGCTGTTTTTCTTGTTGTTTACCTTGTTGAGCACAGCCCCCAGTATCCTCACTCCCGATGCCTCGAGCTGTTTTTTCACACTCTGAATCATCCTGGCGCTCGCCATGCCCTGTCCTATCACTATTATAGCTCCGTCACAATACTTTGCTACAACTGCCGCATCTATGGCAGCTCCTATCGGTGCACAGTCTATAATTATGTAGTTAAAGTGCTCCTTACCGAAATTAAGAAGCTCCTGAAAGTATTTTTTCTCGAGAATCTCTGTCGGATTCGGCACAGACGGCCCTGCAAATATCATAAAAAGACCCGGTATTTCCGTGCCATACATCACTTCCTCAAGACGTCTCTGACCGGAAAGATAGTGCGACAATCCGCATATCTCCCCTCCACTTGCCGCTGTGGCACGCAGACGCCCTGCAAGGACTGATTTACGCATATCAGTATCTATGAAAAGCACTCTATTTCCTGACTCTGTAAGCGACCGCGCCAGATCAAGTGCCACGGTGCTTTTGCCTTCATTTGGTACAGAGCTTGTCACAAGAAGCGTGCGTATATCATCCCCGCAAAACTGTATATTTGTCTTCAAAGCTCGAAGTGATTCCTTCATCGTATAGCTTTGTTCTTTTAGCTTGCCAAATTTTACTAATTCCATCTGCCCATCTCCTGATACAGGCTTCCTTATGCTGAAGCCGATTTCTTTTTTCTTTTCTTTCTGTGGCTGCCTCTGCCATGCTTTCTGCCCTTTCCTTGCTCTCCGTCATCCTCCGATTCATCAAGCGGAAGTGTACCAAGCACGTTCATGCCGAGCTTCTTCTCCACATCCTCTGTATCTATGATTGTATCATTGAACAGATAAGAAACCACTATAACCGCAATCGACAGAAATGCTCCCGCAAAAGCTCCTATCACAGTGTTTTTGCCGATATTAGGGCTTACCGCGCCTCCATCATCATATCCGCTCTGGATGATGGTCGGCGGATCCTGCTTCATCTTCTCCGCTATATATGCCGATGCGACCTTTGCTATCTCATCTGCTATGGTCTTTGCCATCTGCGGATCGGGATCCGTTACTGTGATATTGAGTACTCGCGAGTTGGACGGATTATCAAGCGTCACCCTGCCGCCAAGCGTCTTGTAGCTCTCATTCAGATTGAGATTCTCTATGACCTGATCCAGCACCGGACGTCCCTTTACTACAACTATGTAATCATTTGTCAGGCTGGTGCCTGTCTGGATATCCGCAAGGCTTGTGATTGATGTGCTCTTTGAAAGTACATAGAGCTCAGATGTAGATTCATACATAGGTGTAATCATAAATCTGCTTATCGCAAATGCCACTGCACCTGTTGCTATCGTAACAAGAATTATCCACTGCCAATATGAAATTATCTCAAGAAACAGATCCTTTAAGTCTATCTCTATCTCGTTGTCAAAATCCTGTTCTCTCTCCATTACGTATCCCCGCATTTACACTGATTATCTTCCGTTTATTATATTTTCCGGTGTGGTCTGCATGATTTCCTGCGCGTAGTCATCACCGAACTTCTTTGCCACGTACTCATAGCATTTTTTCATGTTGCAGACACGCTCCTTTGTGCCATGGCTGTCGCTTGCTATTACATCAACAAGTCCTGCCTTCAAAAGCTTCTTTGTGTATCTCTTGAAGTGTCTGCCATCTATGCCCAGCACTGAGTCTGCATTGACCTGTATGAGCGCTCCCAGCTCCTGCAAATCCTCTATACGGCTTATATCACTGAGACACTCATATCTCTCTACGTGTGCTATCACCGGTATATATCCTGCAAATATAGCTTCGCGCGTCATCTTGTATACAAACGAGTATTCGCTGGAATGTGAATACTCTGTGAGTATATACTGTGTATCTGCCAGTGTATGACACAGCCCACCATGAAAGGCATCTATCATATCGGTTGCCACATGATACTCTGTGCCGAGCTTTAATTCTATTCCAAGCTTATTTGCATATGGCATCAGCTTTTTATAGTGTCGCTCTATCTTTTCAAGCGGATGCTTAAACATTCCATGGCGCAGGTGCGGTGTGAGGATTATGCCTGTGATGCCCTGCTTTTTGGCTATCTTGAGCATCTCTACCGATTCCTCGAGCGACTTTGAGCCGTCGTCCACTCCGTATAATAAATGGCAATGTATATCTATCAAAATTCATGGTCCTCCGTTTTGTTTTCCTGAACTATCATTATACTATATACAGTTTTTTCGTGCAATTCTTTAGATATTAAATTTTTCTTCTTTTTTGTGGGGGAGGGCG
>UMBM01041067.1_pt1 | contig 9224 bp, 9 predicted proteins | sample 1963971 | NCBI WGS metagenome assembly UMBM01 (sample SAMEA4835942, study PRJEB28245) | human gut metagenome | biome: gut microbiome; material: fecal sample | place: Denmark | collected 2008 | reverse complement strand
TCTGCTAACTTAGTCTTATTTTAACATGACCACCGGAACCGGACGGTCCTAACAATACGCAAATCTCACCTTTTTCAACAGAGAAATTAATTCCCTTCAAAACTTCTGTTTTTGCCTCTCCCTGTCCAAAACTTTTTTTCAAATCCTGAATCTCCAGAAACATATTCATCCTCCTCTTTCTTTTCTGACTCTTTTTTCAGTTCTTTTATTTTGTTACTCCTGCTTCCCTCTTTCCCAATGTTGTACTATTTCCAACTTCACGTTAGCTATTTGCAACTTTTGTTAGTATAGCCTATCCATTTGGTAAAAGAAAGGCGTTTACTGATTCTTTTTCTCAATAAACGCCTTTATACTATTTCTTTGCAATGCGCAGAGTCCGCATGGAATTTAAAATTGCAATGACAGATACACCTACATCTGCGAATACTGCTTCCCACATATTGGCAATACCAAATGCACCGAGTATCAGCACAATTGCTTTTACACCAAGTGCAAATACGATATTCTGGTGCACGATGGAAAGTGTCTTTCTTGCAATCTTCACAAGAGATGCAATCTTTCGCACATCATCATCCATAAGAACTACATCTGCAGCTTCAATTGCCGCATCAGAACCCATACTTCCCATTGCAATTCCAATGTCTGCTCTGGTCAGTACTGGTGCATCGTTGATGCCATCACCCACAAATGCAAGTTTTTCTTTCTCATGCTGTTCTTTCAGAAGTGCCTCAACCTCACTTACCTTGTCACCCGGCAGTAATTCTGCATGCACTTCATCCAGTCCCAGTTCATCTGCTACTGCCTGTGCTGCTGCCTTACGGTCTCCGGTCAGCATAACGCATTTCTTCACGCCTACCTTCTTCATGCTATGGATAGCTTCTTTTACGCCCTCCTTAATGGAATCGGAAATTACAATGGTTCCGGCAAATGCGCCATCTACCGCAACATAAATTACGGTTCCGGCACTGCTGTTTTCGGTATAGGAAATATTCCGGGCTGCCATCATTTTGGCATTTCCAAGCCATACTTCTTTTCCATCTACAAATGTATGAATTCCATGTCCGGCAATTTCTTCCGTTCCATTTACCCGGTTCATATCCAGTTCTTTGCCATAGGCTTCACGCACGGAATTAGCAATCGGATGATTGGAATATCCTTCTACATGGGCTGCAAGCTCTAAGAGTTCCTCTTTACTTCCATTTACCGGAAGTACCTCAGATACCTTGAACTCGCCTTTGGTCAGTGTACCGGTTTTGTCAAATACGATAGTGGTCATCTCAGCCACTGCCTCTAAATAGTTACTTCCTTTTACAAGAACACCTAAGTCAGAAGATGCTCCGATACCGCCGAAGAATCCCAATGGGACTGAGATTACAAGGGCACACGGGCAGGAAATAACAAGGAAAATACAGGCTCTCTGAATCCACTCAGCCCAGCCGCCGCCTAAAATAATCGGTGGCAGGATTGCAAGAATTACTGCTCCAATGGTAACAACCGGAGTGTAATATTTTGCAAATCTGGTGATAAAGTTCTCCACTCTTGCTTTCTTGCTGCTTGCATTCTCCACCAGTTCCAGAATCTTGGATACTGTGGAATCCTCGAATGCTTTTGTTACTTTTACCTTTAAAGTACCGCTTCCATTGACACAGCCGCTGATGATTTCATCACCTTCTGCTGCTCTTCTTGGAACAGATTCTCCGGTCAGTGCCGCGGTATCGACCATGGACTCACCTTCTACTACAATTCCATCCAATGGAATACGCTCGCCCGGTTTTACCACAATGACAGTGCCGATTTCCACATCATCCGGATCTACCTGGACTAATTTGCCATCCTCTTCCACATTGGCATATTCCGGACAAATGTCCATCATATCTGCAATGGACTGTCTGGATTTTCCAACGGCATAGCCCTGGAAAAGTTCTCCAATCTGATAGAACAGCATAACTGCAACACCCTCGGAATACTCCCGTACTCCAAATGCTCCAAACGTTGCAATCATCATCAGAAAGTTCTCATCAAATACCTGTCCATGACTGATATTCCGAAATGCCTTAAATATAATATCATAGCCAATCAGAAGATACGGCACAAGATAAATAATAAAAATCAGGACTGGCTGTGTAATCTGTTCTAAGATACCAACGTGTTCCAATACCAGAAGTGCTACAAACAGCACTGCAGTAACCAGAATACGCTCCAGCATTTTTTTCTGATTCTTTGTCATAAGCTATCTCCTATCGCAGAATCCGGCAGTCCGGTTCTACCTTTGCACATGTCTTTACTACTTCATCCATAATTTCTTCAAAACGCTCATCTTCTGCATCGATGGTCATTTTCTGTGTCATGAAGCTTACTACAGCATCATTGACTCCCGGGATTTTCTTGATTGCTTCTTCCATTTTTGCTGCACAGTTTGCACAGTCTAAGTCTTCCAATTTAAATTTTTTCTTCATAATAATGTCCTCCTCATTCTTCAATATGTTCTCTGCCCTGGTCGATAATGGTTCTTACATGTTCATCTGCCAGTGAATAAAATACGGATTTTCCTTCCCGCCTGCTGCTTACCAGCTTCGCCTGTTTTAAAATCTTAAGCTGATGGGATACTGCTGACTGCGTCATGTTCAACGTCTCTGCCAGATCACACACACATACTTCCGAGCCAAATAATACAAACAGGATCCGGATTCTGGTGGAATCACCAAATACCTTAAAAAGCTCTGCCAGATCATATAATTCATCTTCATCCGGCATCTTCTCTCTTGCCTTCTTCAGAAGCTCAGCATGAATGCAGTTTTCTTCACAGCATTCTACATCATTTATTGCCATCTTCTCACCTCCAGGTCGTTTTAACATATGAGCATTTGTTCATATGTTCATAATACGCTCAGGATATCAACTTGTCAATATGAAGTTGGAAATTTTTATAAAAAATTTTTCTATGATATACTCTTATATCTATATTCAGGCAGGACAGCCTTCTGCCACATACAAAGGAGTATTTATTATGCATGATTTTAACTTTGAAATGAACCAGTATTTAACCTACTGCCGCACCCAGAAACGCCTTGATGGCAAAACCTTAAAAGCATACCGCATCGACCTTACACAGTTTGGTACCAGCCTTGCGGCTGCCTTTCCTTCTCTCTCCAGCATATCCGAACTTTCTCCCGCCATATTAGAATCCTATATTGCAACTCTTCATGAACAATTCAAACCGAAAACTGTGAAACGAAAGCTTGCCTCCCTCAAAGCCTTTTTCCACTACCTCGACTACCGCGACCGCATTGTCTCCAATCCTTTCAATAAATTGCATATCAAATTCCGGGAACCGGTGATTCTGCCTAAAACCATTCCGCTTCCTACGATTGAATTGCTTTTATCTTCTATCTATCACCAATACTCCCACGCCGCTACCGATTTCCAGCGAAAAAATGCGCTCCGGGATGCTGCTGTTATCGAGCTGCTCTTCGCCACCGGCATCCGAATCTCTGAGCTGTGTTCCATCACACCGGATGACATCAACCTTTCCAACCGGACTCTGCTTATCTTCGGCAAAGGTTCCAAAGAGCGGCTCCTCCAGATTGGCAATGACGATGTTGTCCACACCCTGCTGGAATACCGGAAATGTTACCTTCCTGATATTAAGCGTACCAACCGCTTCTTCGTCAACCAGGCAGGACGTCCGCTCTCCGACCAGTACGTCCGCCGAACCATCCGGAAATACTGCAGCCTTGCTTCCATTGATATGCACATCACTCCGCACATGTTCCGCCACACCTTCGCCACCAGCCTCTTAGAAGCCGATGTGGATATCCGCTACATCCAGGAAATGCTGGGGCACAGTTCTATCCACATCACGGAAATCTACACCCATGTTTCCACAGCAAAGCAGCGGGACATTCTGATGAACAAGCATCCGAGGAAGGATTTCAGGGTGGGGTAAAAGATAAAAAGGACTGTTAGAATTGGCAGTATTGCTTTTCTGGCAGTTCTTTTTATTCATATACTTATTCATTCTTTTGTTTTCTTTGTTTCATTCTTGGAAGGAATGTTGTCATTGTTTGTATAACAGGATTTAAATGAACTATAACTGATGGATAATCATGTATTATCAGTCAATTAGGATAAAAAAGGAGGACTGTGAATGAGCAAAGTATTGGAAGAATATAACCAGCTATGTAGAGAATTAAATGAATTTGAAAAAAATAAAATTCCGCTTTGTGCAGCTGAAACATATATTTCTGATTTTTCTAAGCAGGCATTAATTTCTAATTTTGAAGGAAAATATTCATTTGTCGATACAAATGGCAATAATGCTTTCGTCGGTGGAACATATGTATTTAGATTAAATGAATTATTAAAAAAGGAATGTCAGTTATTATTCAATGCCAAATATACTAATGCAGATACAGTAACAGGAATTAATTGCTTTACAGTATGTGCAATGTCACTTTTAAAGAATACAGACTCCGTTCTTATAACCACTCCAGATCAAGGAGGACATGCCTCTATACCTATTATTCTAAATAAACTTGGTATTAATTATGAAGCAATCCCTTATGATTATGATAATTTTCAAATTGATTATGAACAATTAAATAACTTATGTAAATCGGGAACATACAATTTTCTAATATTTTGTCAATCGGATATTATCAATCCACCCGATATGTCTAAAATATCATTGCCTGATTCAATGGGGATTATTTATGATGGGACACAAACACTGGGGCTTATTGCCGCTGGTGTATTGGAAAATCCTTTAGAAAACATCAACAATATAGTTCTGATTGGAGGTGCACACAAAACATTGCCTGCGCCTGCATGTGGACTTATTATGACTAATTGTAATTCTTACCAACAGTGTCTGCAAACAAATATTACTCCCAAATATTTAAGAAATACTCAACCAAATCATATAGCGGCTTTATTACTTGCTCTTATTGAACAAGAAAATTTCGGAAAATTATATCAAAATTTGACAGTAAAAACAGCAAATCAACTTGCTGAAGAACTTTCTGTTTTAGGCTTTAATGTTGCAAAATTGAAAAGTAACAAATATACATATACACATCAGTTATTCATCTTAATGAGCCAGTCGGACACTAATGATTTTTATCAAACAGCCGAAAATTATAATATTACATTAAATAAAAAACATAAACGCTTATTTGCTAATGATGGTATAAGAATAGGAACTCAAGAAATTGCACGCTATAACTGGAATTTATGTGATATTAAAATGCTTGCACAACTATTATATGCTATTAAGAACCATAATGAGCAAGCGATTCTTGATTATAGAAAGCATTTAATATCATTGAAAACTCCAACTTTTACATTTGAGGATATATCTATAAAATAGGCATTATCCTTGAATCAATTTGTTCTTGTATTTCTGTGGCATTTGGATCATTTAACTCAATATTTCTTATCCTATGCCGCACTTTACAAGAATAAACATTATCTTGGCATAGGCGACTAATTTCATCATCAGGCATCAATTCATAATTCAATTTAATTCCTTTTACTTTAATTAAATAGTATATCATCAAATTCGTTTGTATCCTAATGTTATCGTCGATTGTTACATCCATACAGCGTTTATATTCCAATATGGATTTATCATATTGTTGATACAACCTATATATTTCGGCTTTGATAAAATACGCATTTGCCCGAAGTCGATTATTTTCTCCTTCATACACTTTAATCACTTCATCAATGCTTTGAAGTAATATATCTTCTTTTTTAGGTTTCTTATCATAAAAAAGAAATATTGGTTCATAACGCTTTAATTTATAATTGTCTTGATCATCGCGCTTCAAAGAACTATTTGATGCTTTGTAAAACTTCTTTTTAAATTCTTCAAGCGAATTATCTGAAGAATATGGAACACTTAAATCATTGATGAAATATTTTGCTGCCAAAATACCAAGTGAATCAACTAAAGCAGCAAAAGAATTGTCTTTAATATTATTTAATATTTCAAGAGCTTCATTACAATTCCAAAGATGCTTATTATAATGTGCTTTTTGTAATTCGATTTTAAAACCTTTATTATATTTTTTATACATTGGTATTTCAATAATAGATAATGTATCTAATGCTGTTTCATATTGATTCAACATATGTTCGCAGTTTGAAAGTATAAAATTATATTTATAGGTTAAATGCATATTACTATTAAAATCATTTTTATATTCTGCCTCGAATTTTGACAGATTCTTTCTGGCTATCTGATATTTTCCTACAATAATATCTAATTCTATCTTATGAAGACATTTTTCATATTCAGTTGGTGTATTATTTGATATATCTTTAATCCACGATACACCTTTTTGTTCACTAAGCAATGCTGTGATTCGACCAATATTTCCGTCTGTCAATTGAAAAAGTGTATTGATTTCAGTTTGTGTAAGTGTACTAATATTAGGATATATTTCACCTATTTTACGCTGCAACTCATCAATATGCTTTTGAGGAAACTCAGACATAGTATGTGTTGTTAGTGCCAAATCAACTCTTTGTTTTAAAATATAAATCATTTGAAAATGAAACTGTTTTTGTTTGTCTAAAATGATACTAATTTTTACCACATGATCAAAGATTAAGACAGTCTTATTCGTGACGATATTATCTATAAAATATTTATTAAATTCATTATCCGTCAAACTATCCATATCCAAATAGTCTGCCTTTACATAATGACATTTGCACTGTATATTTTTGAAATCTGAATCGTTAGGATTATTGATAAAATCACAAAGTCGTTTTGCCATCCAACTTTTTCCACATTGTTCCTCGTTTCCAGCGATTTCAACACAATGTTCATTAATATTTAGAATTCGAATAATATCCTCTAAATCGCTCATCCGATCTGTAAATATCGATTCCGTTAATCTATTTTTTCTAGCATTCTTTAATTGATGCCATTCTCTAATAAATGGAATCGCCGAATATACAGCCGGAATCATAACTATAACTGTTGAAAGCACTCCAGCCCACAAAGTGCTATATGCTATAAAACCTATTATAGTAGCAAATATAGCAAGAGCAATCAATGAACCATATAATAAACATGTCGTTTTTTTCACATTATCTTCCTCTCTTTATCCTAATTGACTGATAATACATGATTATCCACCTATTTGTAGCAACTACCATTCTCTCTTTAAACTATATTTGCCTACTAAATCATCAACTTACATAAGAAAATTTCTATGTAAATTAGATTTTCATAATTTTTTGACATGCAAATAAAAGCTCACAATACACTAACATAATAGCTCTCTTTGCCTGCATATATTAACTAGTCTCAAATGGGGATTACTGTTGGAGAATTCCAACATATCTGAATTATGTGATATTTGTACTAGCTATCGCTTATAACTCATACTCCCATTCATCAAATTACTTTTTCTGTTAATAGATTACTCTCTTTGTCATTTCTTGTCAATTATTTTGTTGGAAATCTTTCTCAAAGGACTGCATTTCCCGGAACATTTCCTTATCGACATAGCATCCGGCTTTCTCATGCTCCGTCAGATTGATGGCACAATCAAACTGTTCAATGATTCCTTCTATCGGCTGTACCATTCCTTTCCAGCCATCTCCCATAGCATCCTGCAGCCGCTTCCAGTCCGTATACATTCTGACCGCTGCATTATTGTGCTTTCCTTCTATGGTCGGAAGTGAAATCTGCATATCCTTTTTCAGTACCGTCTTGCCATTTTCATCCGGCTCCGGAAAATCTTCTGACGTTTTAGTTGGAATAATAAATCTGGCTTTTGTCATTTCTATGGACAGAAATCTAAAATATAATTTGTAAATAAGCTTCTGCTCGTCTGTTGTCGGATGCCCAAGCTGGGCTATCAGAAGCATCCATCTTACCAGGTCAGGATTAGTAACCGGAACGCTAATTTCCGGTATATTGCTGTAGTCCGGCTCCGGAACAAATTCCGGTGCTGCTATTGCCGTATTTTCATTTACCACTTTGACTCCACAGGCACCATTCATATAAAAACAGTATCCAAGGAAATTGTAAATTGCCTTATGGGAATCATCGTTTTTAATCTCTCTGATTTCATACCGTTCTTCCGGAAATCTGACTTTAAATATATCCTTATATGCCTTAGTCAGAATCCAGATGTCAGGTGGTGTACACATATATGTGCCATCCTGTCGGTCTACCGTCTGGGAAAAAAGTGCCGGCTCACCTGTGATTTTACTGTATACGCAATAAATAGCAGATGCTTCCAATACCTTTTGAACAAGGGATTTTGCAATTACACCAATCCGCTTTCGGACTTCTTCCTTTTCAGCATCATCCTTTGCCGGAATTACTTTCGTTTTATACCACGCATACAAACGCCAGATTTCTGAGCAATCTGTAATGCTTAATTCATCAAGTTCTTTCTGTGAAAGTACCAGTTGTTTTGACGATACATAAGTATCTCCCAAACCGGAAATATAGGCATCATGTACTTCTGCAACTGTTGTGGTTCTTGAATATACCATTGTTCCGCATTTTATCGGATAAGTTCCAGTCTGCTCCAATTTCAATCCTACCCGACAGTTTTCTGCTTCACGCACAGTTTTTCCCTGTCCAACTTCTATTCCGAGCACTACTGTCACCAGTATTTCTCCATCATCATCCGAAAAATTACTCATGTAGACAGCATCACCCACCTGTATTTTTCCCTTCAGTTCACCTACAACCACGATATCATCTGTATTTCTAAGGCGGAACTTATCCTGTACTTTTAATACACACTTTCTTGCTGCTTCTTTGGAACTATTTTCCACTGCATTATCTTTATTCTTAAAAAGATGTAACTTTTCCCTGATTCCCATTGCAACCAGCTCCTTTTCGTTGTTCTAATTGTTCTGCTGTCTATCTATGATATATTCCAGCATTTTTCTCGCATTAGCTTTTTTCATTTGAAGTTCAAACAGTCTTTCCTTTTTTTCATTAAAAAACAGATATGCCACATTTCCCGGCATTGCACTAACCCCGGTGATTTGCCCGATTGGGATATTTTTTAGTTTTCTTTCTGCATAGTAAAATACTTCATTTTTCTTTATAAATACTGCCGAATATGTAAAATGCTGACACAAAAATGTTGCAAAACCAAGCTGAACCATACAGCAGCAAAAAAGAAATAGAAATAGTGACGCTATTTCTAATGAAAATAACAGAATCACCCATTCCAAAACGC
>UMBM01005249.1_pt1 | contig 9289 bp, 8 predicted proteins | sample 1963971 | NCBI WGS metagenome assembly UMBM01 (sample SAMEA4835942, study PRJEB28245) | human gut metagenome | biome: gut microbiome; material: fecal sample | place: Denmark | collected 2008 | reverse complement strand
GGCTATTCCATTTCATCGTCCAACAAAATGGGTGCAGTACACATCTGAAAGCCCCATTTCCTGACGGGCGACATCCAGTATCCAGTTAACGCGATTATTGTGCAGCGTTTCTTTCAGCTCATTAAAACCACGCATCCGGTAATGGTTATCGTGATGCCAGCACAACAACACCGCGCTATTGTCTCGTTCAGCGTGGACAATATGGTTGTCACACCAACTACGATCTGCGGCCTGGCATTGCCCCTCTTTCCTGCGCAACCACGCCACCAGCGAGTCAATTCCACCAATACGGCGAAACAGTTCATCGCTGTTAAAAAACGGCTGCAACGCCTCATTTGTTGCCATAGTTTGCTCGGAAACAACGAGGCCGTCGTCCATGTGCTCGATTAACTCACGCGGCACCGGCTCCATAATAAATTTACGGCCAGCCTCCACCAGCTTTCTGACTTCCTGATCCACTTTGAATGTGGCGACGCCAAGCTCTTTTTGTACAAAGGGAGTAATAATGGCTTTCACATCACACCTTTCATCACTGATTGGGCTTTATCTGCTGCCCGGCATTCTCTGTTTAAGCACAACCATTTCCTGACGGCATAACACAGCAATAGCGGTCCTGGCACCAATTTGCTTACTAACCAGGTATTGCTTTACCTTGCGGCGACTCACGCCATCAAGAAGCATCTTTAACGCTTCACGGGACAATTTGTTGTATTTGCGTGCCATTAATCTACTCCGCAGAACCATACAATCTACGTAACGTGGCGGCGACAGAAGATACAGATATCTCGCCAGTCGCAGCGCCTACAGTAAGGTCTGCCAGTTCAGGTGAATCAAATACCTGCACCCCGTTACGGCGTAGAAATAGCAGCGCACTGTTTAGCGCGGTACGCTTATTGGCATCATTGAATATATGCCCTCTCGCCGTAGCCACCAGGTAGGTGGCGGAGACTTCGAAAAGGTCGGTGATCTCTTCGTAGGCAACTCTGGCCTGAACTCTCCCGATAATGGCCTCTGCCCTACCCGGATCTGACATTCCCGACAGGCCGCCGTAGCGGCTTATATTCGCATCATGAAGCGCAATAAGTTCTTCCGGTGATATATGCCTCATTATCGGTTAACCAGTTCCTTGTTGGTGGAGTCCAGGGTGTCAAACAGGGATGCAAATTCAGCATCCAGCGCCGCTTTTTTGTAGGCTTCGAAAGTAGCCTTGCTGACAATTACTGCTGGCTCACGGCCTCTGCGGGTGATTTCAACCTCTTCCCCGGCCTCAACATTGTTGAGCACTTCAGAAAGGTTGCCGCGCGCGGTACGGAAGTTAATGGATTGCATAAATACCTCATGTACTCGTTATGTGTACACAATTATAAACTTCACAGGCATAAAGCACCAGCACTTTGCGGCTTAACAAACCTCTAGGCAGATCATTCGTAGCCTAATGTCCGAACTGCTAAAGCATCCAAGTTGCTGTAGAATCACCGCCAATTACATAAGCCTGAAATAAGTGGATGAAAATGACAAGTATTCAACAACGTGCAGAGCTTCATCGTCAAATCTGGCAAATTGCTAACGATGTCAGGGGTTCGGTCGATGGATGGGATTTTAAGCAATACGTTCTGGGCGCACTTTTCTACCGTTTTATCAGCGAAAATTTTTCCAGCTATATTGAAGCCGGTGATGACAGTATCTGTTATGCGAAACTGGATGACAGCGTAATTACTGATGACATTAAAGACGATGCCATCAAAACTAAAGGCTACTTCATCTACCCCAGTCAGCTTTTCTGCAACGTAGCGGCGAAAGCAAATACTAATGACAGACTGAATGCAGATTTAAACAGCATCTTCGTTGCTATCGAAAGTTCTGCTTACGGTTATCCTTCAGAAGCTGACATCAAAGGTTTGTTTGCTGATTTCGATACCACCAGTAACCGCCTGGGTAACACCGTTAAAGATAAAAATGCCCGCCTGGCTGCGGTTCTGAAAGGGGTTGAAGGGTTAAAACTTGGTGACTTCAACGAACATCAGATTGACCTGTTCGGTGATGCCTATGAGTTCCTGATTTCTAACTATGCGGCAAATGCCGGTAAGTCAGGCGGCGAGTTCTTTACACCGCAGCACGTCTCCAAGCTGATTGCACAACTGGCTATGCACGGGCAGACCAGCGTTAACAAAATCTACGACCCGGCAGCGGGTTCCGGCTCACTGTTGTTGCAGGCGAAAAAACAGTTTGATAACCACATCATCGAAGAAGGCTTTTTCGGTCAGGAAATCAACCATACGACCTATAACCTGGCGCGTATGAACATGTTTTTGCACAATATCAACTACGACAAGTTTGATATCAAGCTGGGTAATACACTGACTGAGCCGCACTTCAGAGATGAAAAACCGTTTGACGCCATCGTATCTAACCCACCGTATTCGGTGAAATGGATTGGCAGCGATGACCCGACGCTGATTAACGATGAGCGTTTTGCCCCGGCTGGCGTTCTGGCCCCCAAATCCAAAGCTGACTTTGCGTTTGTACTACATGCGCTGAACTATCTTTCGGCCAAAGGTCGTGCTGCGATTGTCTGCTTCCCGGGTATTTTTTACCGTGGCGGCGCAGAGCAGAAAATCCGTCAGTATCTGGTCGATAATAACTATGTCGAAACCGTAATTTCACTGGCACCGAACCTGTTCTTTGGCACCACCATTGCAGTAAACATTCTGGTGCTGTCTAAGCATAAAACGGATACCAAAGTTCAGTTTATTGACGCCAGCGAACTGTTCAAAAAAGAGACTAACAACAATATCCTGACCGACGCCCATATCGAACAGATTATGCAGGTATTTGCCAGCAAGGAAGATGTTGCTCATCTGGCGAAATCTGTCGCGTTTGAAGCCGTTGTAGCGAATGACTATAACCTGTCGGTGAGCAGCTATGTGGAAGCGAAAGATACTCGCGAAATTATCGATATCGCTGAGTTGAATGCAGAGCTGAAAACCACGGTCAGCAAAATCGACCAGTTACGCCAAGACATTGATGCGATCGTGGCTAGAATTGAAGGCAGAGAGGTACAGGCATGAGCGAGCTGAGCTATCTGGAAAAACTGTTGGATGGGGTTGAGGTTGAGTGGGTAACATTGGGTTCTATGGCAGATATCGGTACTGGAAGCTCAAATCGTCAGGATGAAAGCGAAAATGGAATTTATCCATTCTATGTTCGCTCAAAGAATATCTTGAAGTCAGATACCTTTGAATTTGATGAGGTAGCAATAGTCATTCCTGGTGAAGGTGGAATTGGCGACATATTTCACTATGTTGAGGGGAAATATGCTCTACATCAAAGGGCGTATAGAATTCGTATCACAACTAATGCCGTAGACACGAAGTTTTTGTATTACTTCATGTCATCTAGCTTTAAGCAGTACATCTTGACAAAAAGTGTGGGTGCTACCGCCATTTCGATAAGAAAACCCATGCTGGAAGGATTTAAAGTTCCCATTCCTAGCCCGGACAACCCGGAAAAGTCCCTAGCCATCCAGTCTGAAATCGTCCGGATTCTGGATACATTTACTGCACTTACCGCTGAGCTTACCGCTGAGCTTAACATGCGTAAAAAACAGTACAACTACTATCGCGACCAGTTGTTGAGTTTTAAAGAGGGTGAGGTTGAGTGGAAGACTTTGGGGGAAATTGGGAATTTTACATATGGATATGCAGCCAAAGCCATGGACTCAGGAGATGCCCGTTTCGTGAGAATTACTGACATAAATAAAGACGGGAAGCTATCGAAAGAAAACCCAATGTACGTTGAATTAAATGAGGAAAATGAGAAATATACCTTAGACAAAAATGATTTACTCATGGCAAGGACTGGTGCAACCTTTGGTAAAACAATGATTTTTGAAGAAGATTATCCAGCAGTATACGCTGGTTTTTTAATAAAGTTGAACCTAAATGAAACGATTATTAATGCCAAATATTACTGGCACTTTGCACAAAGTGATTTTTTTTGGGAACAGGCTAATAAATTAGTATCTGGTGGTGGGCAACCACAGTTTAATGCTAATGCACTGAAACAAGTCAGAGTACCTATTCCATACCCATCTCACCCTCAAAAATCTTTAGACGAACAGGGGCGTATTGTGGATATTCTAGATAAGTTTGATGCAATCGCAGCTTCCATCACCGAAGGTCTTCCGCGTGAAATCGAGTTGCGCCAGAAACAATACGAATACTACCGTGATTTACTGTTCAGTTTCCCGAAACCTGAAACTGTCAGTAATTAATTGACCATTGCTACCGATCGGGCCACCTTAACACCCGGTCAGTATATAGACTATTTTTTACGCGCCGGAAGTCACTCTTAACGCCCTTCCGGCTCTTGCCAGGCGGCACAAAGGATGCGCTATGACTCATCAAACACACACCATTGCTGAATCCAATAACTATATCGTCCTTGATAAGTACATCAAAGCTAAGCAAACAAGCGACAGCTACCAGAGCGAATCGGACCTGGAACGTGAACTGATTCAGGACCTGCGGAATCAGGGTTATGAATTTATTTCCGTAAAATCACAGTCGGCAATGCTGTCCAATGTTCGGGAACAGCTTCAGAACCTCAATGGTGTGGTGTTTAATGACAGCGAGTGGCGGCGTTTCACGGAGCAGTATCTGGATAACCCGAGCGATGGCATTCTGGATAAGACCCGTAAAATCCATATCGACTATATTTGCGACTTTATTTTTGATGACGAGCGTCTTGAGAACATCTATTTGATAGATAAAAAGAATCTCATGCGCAATAAGGTGCAGATTATCCAGCAGTTTGAACAGGCGGGTTCTCACGCTAACCGTTATGACGTAACTATCCTGGTTAATGGCTTACCGCTGGTGCAAATCGAACTGAAAAAACGCGGCGTGGCGATTCGTGAGGCTTTCAACCAGATACATCGTTACAGTAAAGAGAGTTTTAACAGCGAAAATTCCCTGTTTAAGTATCTGCAGCTGTTCGTCATTTCCAACGGCACTGATACCCGTTATTTTGCCAACACGACAAAGCGCGATAAAAACAGTTTTGACTTCACCATGAATTGGGCGAAATCAGACAACACGCTGATTAAAGACCTCAAAGACTTTACCGCTACCTTTTTCCAGAAACATACTCTGCTGAATGTTCTGGTGAACTACAGCGTTTTTGACAGTAGTCAGACGCTACTGGTGATGCGACCGTACCAGATTGCCGCCACCGAGCGCATTCTGTGGAAAATTAAGAGTTCCTTTACAGCGAAGAACTGGTCAAAACCGGAAAGCGGTGGGTATATCTGGCACACTACCGGTTCTGGTAAAACCCTCACCAGCTTTAAAGCCGCGCGTCTGGCAACAGAGCTGGACTTTATTGATAAAGTCTTCTTTGTGGTCGACAGGAAAGACCTCGATTACCAGACCATGAAGGAATATCAGCGTTTTTCGCCAGACAGCGTCAACGGCTCGGAAAATACCGCAGGCCTTAAACGAAATCTGGATAAGGACGATAACAAAATTATCGTCACTACTATTCAGAAACTCAATAACCTGATGAAAGCAGAAAGCGATCTGCCTGTATATAATCAGCAAGTGGTGTTTATATTTGATGAATGCCACCGCAGCCAGTTTGGAGAAGCGCAGAAAAACCTGAAGAAGAAATTCAAACGCTATTATCAGTTTGGTTTTACCGGCACCCCTATTTTCCCGGAAAACGCCTTAGGCTCAGAAACAACCGCCAGCGTATTTGGTCGTGAATTGCATTCGTATGTAATTACCGATGCGATTCGTGACGAAAAAGTGCTCAAATTCAAGGTGGACTACAACGATGTGCGGCCACAGTTTAAGTCTTTAGAGACAGAAACTGACGAGAAAAAACTGAGTGCGGCTGAAAATCAGCAGGCGTTTCTTCATCCCATGCGTATTCAGGAAATCACGCAATATATTCTGAATAATTTCCGCCAGAAAACCCACCGTACCTTCCCTGGCTCAAAAGGTTTTAATGCTATGTTGGCAGTGAGCAGCGTGGATGCCGCGAAAGCCTATTATGCGACGTTTAAACGGTTACAAGAAGAAGCCGCTAATAAATCGGCTACCTATAAACCGCTGCGTATTGCGACAATCTTCTCCTTTGCCGCCAATGAAGAACAAAATGCCATTGGTGAAATTTCCGATGAAACTTTTGATACCAGCGCAATGGACAGCAGTGCTAAAGAGTTTCTGGATGCTGCAATTCGTGAGTATAACAGCTATTTTAAAACTAACTTCAGCACCGACAGTAACGGTTTTCAGAACTACTATCGTGATTTAGCCCAACGGGTTAAAAATCAGGATATCGATCTGTTAATTGTCGTGGGAATGTTTTTAACCGGCTTCGATGCTCCAACATTAAACACGCTATTCGTCGATAAAAACTTGCGTTTTCACGGCCTGATGCAGGCATTTTCCCGCACCAACCGCATTTATGACGCTACTAAAACCTTCGGTAATATTGTCACGTTCCGGGATCTGGAACGCTCAACCATTGATGCCATAACGCTGTTTGGTGACAAAAATACCAAAAATGTGGTTTTAGAAAAGAGTTATGCAGAGTATATGGAAGGCTTTACTGATGCTGCCACTGGTGAAGCTAAACGCGGCTTCATGACAGTAGTTTCAGAACTGGAACAACGGTTCCCTGACCCTACCAGTATTGAAAGTGAAAAAGAGAAGAAAGACTTCGTTAAACTGTTTGGCGAATACCTGCGTGCCGAGAACATCCTGCAAAACTATGATGAATTTGCCACGCTAAAAGCCCTGCAACAAATCGATCTTAGCGATCCTGTTGCGGTAGAAAAATTCAAAGCAGAACATTATGTGGATGATGAAAAGTTCGCTGAATTGCAAACAATTCGTCTCCCTGCTGATCGCAAGATTCAGGATTATCGTTCTGCCTATAACGATATTCGCGACTGGCAGCGCCGTGAGAAAGAAGCTGAGAAAAAAGAGAAATCAACCACTGACTGGGATGACGTGGTTTTTGAGGTCGATTTGCTGAAGTCTCAGGAAATAAACCTGGATTATATCCTTGGACTGATTTTCGAACACAACAGACAAAATAAAGGCAAGGGCGAAATGATCGAAGAGGTCAAACGCTTAATTCGTTCAAGCCTGGGGAACCGGGCGAAAGAGGGCCTGGTGGTCGATTTTATTCAGCAAACGAACCTGGATGATTTACCAGACAAAGCCAGTATCATTGAGGCATTCTTTACGTTTGCTCAACGCGAACAGCAACGTGAAGCAGAAGCATTGATAAAAGAAGAAAATCTCAATGAAGATGCAGCAAAACGCTATATTCGCACGTCTTTAAAACGCGAATACGCCACCGAAAATGGCACAGAATTAAACGAAACATTACCAAAACTTAGTCCGTTGAATCCGCAATATAAAACGAAAAAACAGGCAGTTTTCCAGAAAATCGTCTCGTTTATTGAGAAGTTTAAAGGCGTAGGCGGAAAAATATAGCCCAATTCGTGTTTTTCTTGCGGGTTCTTAATTAAACCCGCAAGAGCTCGTGGGGTTCCAAATGGCTAATATACTCCCCTTACCCATGCGCGACGATGCCGCCAAAAGTGATAGAGAACAGCCAGAAATAGATCGCGGTCATAATGATTTTGAATGCCGTGTTCATATCTTCAGCTCCTGTGATTGATTGGATATATGCCGCGCCCCTTGCGGCATGTTTTTATTTTCACTCTCTCTGTTTTAAAAATCAAGATTTATTAGAGCAATTATTGTTGATGAAGAAGCGCATTTTCATACTCCCTGACCATTAACGTAAGTACGCCGTGACTCCTGAAAACACGCGCCACTTCAATCTTATCTTCCAGCGCGAACGCAATTTTACTTAGACCAATTTTCTTCAGGAGATCAATCTTTGCTGGACCGTCATTTCTGTCATCGGTGGCAGGACGCATAGATAGCAAAGGCTCAGCCCCATTTGTTACGTGCTTACGCAACCAGGCTCGTGTTTTATCCCTGGCTATCTCACAGCGCCCGGTTACAAACCAGAGGGTGTAAATGCCGGACAACTGGCGCACCATATCAATAACTGGAGTGATGGGAGCATCAGTGTCACAGGCAAGGTTAAACTCGTTCCAGTGCTCTGTTAATGCACCTTTACCTGGTGGCGGAAGCAAATGCAGTCTGTCTTCAGTTGCCTCTGATATTGTTCCATCAATATCGACTATGACGATGTACGGACGTTCCTGGTGTGCGTGTTTATTGTAAATACTCAAATGCCCTCCTCATTGGACGAAAAAAAATGCTGGTGGGCGCACTCCACCAGCATTAAAAGTGACACTGTAACCATCAGCGAACGTAAATAGTGCCGCCGTTCTCTTTTTCCCATGCATCGCTACGTGCATAGCAAACATCGAGAAGTCTTCTTGCCGCAGTTTCCTCTAAACCCAATTCGACAACCAACTGCTCATGACGGCGGGTAACCACATCAAACAGGGTATGCAGCCCTTTAGTTGCCAGATCATCAATGAATTCCGGTTCGAACGGCAGCTCTGCATCTGCCAACATAACCTCTTGCGCCCACTCAACTCGACGGACCAATTCCGGGCGGCGGCTTTCCATCTCTTTACAGATCAATTCATGGAAGAACTCTACCCAACCTTCCGGCTGGAACTCGCGGAAAATTGCCAACGGCTGGAAGTTTGGCATCAACCATTCGTTGATTCGGATATCAATGGCATAGCCCATGTCGCAGCAGAACTGATAAGCAAAGTCCAGCTTAGAAACGATATAAGGACGCTCGTTATTGAACTCTTTAGGCGATGAGATCCCATAAGCCAGGAGGCGCGGGAAGAAGGAGATTTGCCCTAACGTCGGATGAAGTTTGCTTGCAGGGAAACGGCGCTCAGTAATGCCATACATTTCCTTCTTGAGCGTCGCAAATTTGGCATTCTCATTAACCAGCGCGGTAACCTCTGCTTTTTTATTAGCAAATGCCACGCGCGCTTCGCTTGCATCTTTAATAGTTTTTTTGAGCTGTTGGTTAAGGTCAGCGACCTGCTTACGCAGTTCCTGTCGCTCGCTTTTAGCTTTGTTATAGCGTTTCTCAAGGTTAAAAGGATCAAGTTTCATGATCTCTTTATATTGAGATTTTAGCGTTGAAATCTGTGAGTTCCGCAGTTCAACCATCGCGGTCATTTCATTGAGTTTTGTTTCCAGCTCAATGCTTATACGTTCGGCATTAGGTAATGGTGCCAACTTACTGATTTAGTGTATGATGG
>UMBM01023290.1_pt1 | contig 9307 bp, 10 predicted proteins | sample 1963971 | NCBI WGS metagenome assembly UMBM01 (sample SAMEA4835942, study PRJEB28245) | human gut metagenome | biome: gut microbiome; material: fecal sample | place: Denmark | collected 2008 | reverse complement strand
CTTTTGCATGGACATAAAAACAGGGGTGCCGAAAGGCTGAGATCCGCGTTTTGCGGAGTACCCTTTTACCTGACCGGACAATGCCGGCGTGGGAGTTTGCAGAACTGTCCGTTCTTTTACAAACCCCATGCGCCTGCTGGAAAGCGGGCGCATTTTGTTTTTGTGTACTATCGTTCTGAGAAGAGGAATCCCTATGACCAAAACCTATTCCAAAACCCGCATTCTGGTGGAGGGTGCGCTGATGATCGCCCTGTCCACCGTTTTGAGCATGATCCAGATCCCGCTCATGCCCCACGGCGGTTCCATCACCCTGTTCAGCATGGTGCCCATTCTGGTAATGAGCTACCGCCACGGCGCAAAGTGGGGCATCATGACCGCTTTCGTCAACAGCCTGATCCAGCTTGTGCAGGGCCTTGGCAATCTGGCATACTGCCAGACCCTCACGGCACAGGTGGGCTGCGTGCTGCTGGACTACCTTCTGGCCTTCACGGTGCTGGGCTTTGCCTGCCTGATCGCAAAGCCTTTCCGCAACCGCACCGTGGGTGTCGGTGTCAGCGCCTTTGTGGTGTGCCTGCTGCGCTTTTTGTGCAGCTTTCTGTCCGGTTACATCGTCTGGAAGGACTACGACTACGCTTTCAGCTGGATGACCGAGATCGGCTTTCCCGGCATCTCCAACATGAGCGTGGACGGTCTGTGCTGGCTGTACAGCGCCGTGTACAACGCCACCTACATGCTGCCCGAAGCCATTCTGACCACGGTCCTTGTGGTGATCCTGATCCGTGTCGCACCGCAGATCTTCGACCCGCAGAACGCAAGAGCGTAAGTTTTTTCGCAGTCATTTTTCCCGCCGGGAAGGGCATTTCCCCGGCGGGAATTTTTTTTTGCAGAAAATCCCAAAAAAGCTGTTGACAATCTGGCAAAGCGCTGGTATAATTACACCTGTCGTCAGGCACGGCACAAACATCTGGGGGATTAGCTCAGCTGGGAGCCCAAGCAGTGCGCTCACGCACCCCCACGACTGAACTTCATAAAACGTTTCTTGTTTGAGCATCTCTTTTCCAGAGGTTTCTACTTCTGGAAAATTATGGGGGATTAGCTCAGCTGGGAGAGCGCTTGCATGGCATGCAAGAGGTCACCGGTTCGATCCCGGTATTCTCCACCATTGGCTCAAATAAGAGTTACAAACACCGTTGATTTCAAATCGAAGTCAACGGTGTTTTTGTGTTTGTCAGCAAGCAAGTTCATCGCTGTTTTCCAAATACTGCGCAAGATCAAAGTTGAAGTCTACATGGATTTGGTATCCGCGATAAACGTCTACCCTGCGGATAAGCTGGCTGACGATCATCTTTTTTGCTTCAAAGCTGGCACTGTCGTAGAGGTCTGCAAAAGAAATCAATTCTTCGTACAGCTGCGATACGTTTGCCATCAATTCAGCGTTTCGCTCCAGTTCTGCACTGGCTTCTTCACACAGAGTTTCCAACTCCGTGTGCTTCTTTTCCTGTGCTGCGATCATCTCGGCAAGAGTGTCTTTTGGAAAAGCACTCTCCCCTTTGATTACAGCCAGAATCTCGGCTTTTAAGGCGAGCAGGTCTTTTTCGGCCTTGTCGCGTTCTGCTTGAAGGGCTTGCAGATGATTCTTGCGCTCCGCAGTTTCCTTCGCATAGCGGCTGGTGATAAGCTGCTCTTTAGGAACACCTCTCAAGCGGGAGAAAATCTGACGAACCATCTTGTCGATGATCTCATCCAGAATGTGCATAGTATAGCCGGTCTGCCCGGTGCAATCCGTCTGCTTGCGGAGTTTTCCGTAGCAGGTGTAGCGGATGCGAAGTGTATCATCCAGAGTACCATCGGAGAGTTTACGCCATTTTCGGCTGGTCGTCAGGGCGAGTCTTGCACCACAGTGGCCGCAGTAAACATTGTTGGAAAGCAATGCCTGCCCACGGGTACGAAGAGGAACATGATGTTCGGCTTCTTCCGCTGCGTGGGCAGAGCGATCTTCCCGGATACGCTGTGCAGCTTCAAACTCTTCCTGCGGGATGATCTGGAGTTCGGGCATCAATTCGGAGCGGGTATCTCCGCAGCGGAGAACGCCCATATAGGTCAGGTTGCCGACCATCCCTCGCAAGCTGCCCGGATGCCAGCACTTTCCAGAGCGGGCACGGTATCCAGCATTGTTCAGATAGGTGGCGATCCGCTGTGCGCCGTAACCCTCGTATACATATTTATCGAAGATCAGCCGAACGATTTCGGCTTCCTGCTCGTTGATATGAAGTTCGTAGAGTTCGTGCTTGCGCTTGTTGATGCGGCCACTTTTCACAAGGTCATAACCATACGGCGCACTGCCGCCCTTGAAGTGTCCTTCTTCCACAAGCTGCCGCAGGCTGGTACGGGTACGGACAGAAGTTTTTTCGCTTTCACCGTCTGCCTGCCAGAAGCGGATGTAGTTCAGCAATTTGTCGGTGTGGTTGTCGAATCGCTGCTCACCCTCTTGGGTACTCCATACCCGGATGCCGTTTCGTACAAACCATTCTACGACAAATGGCGTTTCATCTGCGATGCGTCCGATACGGTCGAACATAAACACCAGCAGAATATCAAATTTGCCCTTTCGGGCGTATTCCTTGATGATTTGCAGCTTGTCACGGGCTTCTGCGCGGACTTTGTGGCCAGACACGCCTTCTTCTTGTTCTTCATTATGAAACATAAAAAAGTATCACAGCTTTTAGCTGCTTCGCTTTCTTTCTTGATGATTGCGATGCTTTGCGTTTCTAGCGTTGCAATGGAACCTTCTATGAGAATCGGCAGTGTCACCGTTCATTCTTCGCTCTTTGCTAAAATGGCTTCTGAATCGCCGGAAAAAGATTTGATTACCCAATCCAATATTGTTAAGGCAACCGATGAAATGATTCAGTTCGAGGAAAAAACCGTTCTGGATCAGTCTTATTACATCGTGATTTTGCAGGGTCTTGACTTGCGCTTTTGAAGCCTCCAGAATCGTGAAAATCACGATTCTGGAATATTGATTTTGACGATTCTGCTGAAAAGTTCTTCACATACACCAAACTTGGCTTTCCCAGACCTCTGCGTTTTCGTTCAATCAAACCAAACTTTTCAAGTTCCCGGAGCAACTTGGTTGCTTTGTTGTCTGCGCAACACAACGCCCTCTTGACATCCTCAATTGTGAAGATGATGAATACCCGGCCCTGCTCGTCCAGCCAGCCATTTTTAGCAGAAAGGCTCATGCGGTCGAGCAGGATACCGTACAGTGTTTTGGCATCGGTTGACAAGTTCTGGAATCGTGGTTCCTGAAACAGTGCTTTCGGGATGCGGTAGAATGAGAAAAGTTCTCCGGCTTGTCCGTAGAAGTAATCAAGGGTCATGTGGCTGTGCTCTGAAATAGCGTCGGTAAGATGTTGACATTGTAGAAAACCTCCTCGCAATAGATTTTTTGAAATAAAAAAGCGCAATTCCGATTTTTGAAAATCAAAATTGCGCTTTTCCGCTTGATAAATAAGAAGATTTCAACCTGTTTGGTGCCGAAAGGGGGATAAAACATCTTGACAACACCTAGAGACAGGTTGTAAACTATACATCGTCAATAAAACTCTTTAAGCAACAGAGTTGCTTTTGGGTGAGAATGTGCCTTTCTCGAAATAAAACGTTCTAACGCTAAATATCGTTCATTCTCGCACCTTTGCGTGGGGGTGCGTGAGTGCGTGGTTCGGGAGAGCGCTTGCATGGCATGCAAGAGGTCACCGGTTCGATCCCGGTATTCTCCACCAGAAGGAAAAGCACCGCACGGAAACGTGTGGTGTTTTTTGTTGTTACCGACCAAAGGAGAAACTATGAGCTACGCGATCGTATTCAGCAGTAAAACAGGCAACACAAAATTATTGGCAGACGCGCTGCACGCCTGTCTGCCACAGGAAAACTGCTGCTATTTTGGCACCCCGGACCCTGCTGCCATGAAAGCAGACGACCTCTATGTGGGCTTCTGGACAGACAAGGGAAACGCTGACGAAAGCACTTTGGACTTTTTGAAGCAGCTGCACGGCAAAAATATCTTCCTTTTTGGCACCGCCGGCTTTGGCGGCAGTGAGGAGTATTTCAACAAGATCCTGAAAAAGGTGGAGCGTTCACTGGACAGGAGCAACACGGTCTTCGGCCGTTATATGTGTCAGGGCAAGATGCCGCTTTCGGTACGCCAGCGGTATGAGGGCATGAAAAAGCAGCCGATCCATCTGCCCAATCTGGATGCACTGATCGAGAATTTTGACAACGCCCTTTCTCACCCGGATGCAGAAGATCTGGAACGGTTAAAGCAGGCAGTAAAATGATCAAAAGGCAGCGGTTTTCCTCAAACAGAGGAAGCCGTTGCCTTTTTTGCTTAGCGGATAATCCTACGCTCCTGCCTGCGGCTCCGCGGTTCTTATCCCACGCTTCTTTTATAAAAGAACAGGTACTGCTGCACGATGCCTGCTTCCAGCCCGAACTGCGGGAACGGGTCCTGCCCGGCAAACTCGTCCCGGATGAGCCGTTCGATCCAGACATCCACCGGCACACGGCCCACACGGCCATAGCCGAACAGACACACGCAGTTTGCCACCTTTTTGCCCACACCGTCCAGTTCCATCAAACGGGCAAAAAGTGCTTCATCGGGCAGGGAAGCCAGCTTCTTCAGGTCCAGTGTGCCCTCTGCCGCCTGCTGCGCCGCATGCAGCACGTAGCGGGTGCGGTAGCCAAGACCGCACTCCTGCAGCGCCTGCTCCCCGGCACAGCAGAGCGCTTCTGCTGTCGGGAACGCATACACCGGCCCTTCGCTATCGCTGCCCAGCCGCTCGCCAAACCGCTCCGAAAGCAGCTCTACCGCCCTGCGGATAGCCGGGATGCTCTTTCGCTGCGAGATGATGAAGCTGACCAGCATCTCCCACTCATCCTGACGCAGCACCCGGATGCCCCGGCCATATTCCATGGCACGCTGCAGAAAGTCGTCCCGGCTGTCCAGCTTTCCGCGCAGGGCGGCATAGCTGCGGCCAAGGTCGAAGTAACCGTGCCAGAAGGTTTCCCATGCGCCCGGCTCACACCGCACCGTGTAGGTTCCGCTGCGCAGTGGTCTGAGGTAAAGCAGCTGTCCCCCGGAAACAAACCGATACCAGCCCTCCGCCTGCTTCCGGGGGCGAAAGCACTGGCCGCTTTCCAGAATTTTGTCCGGGTCGAAATCATCCCGGATCTGAACCGTTTTCTCTTCCAGCTCCATTGCCCCCATCACAGCTCCAGCTCCCGGTACACTTCGCCTTCCAGCGTTTTCCAAAGGAAGGTCTCCCCTTCCAGTGTCATATAGCTATGTGCACTCCCCTCCTTCGGGATGCTCACAGAACCGGGGTTCAGGTAGAGATTGCCTTCGCCGAACTCTGTCCACGCCGGAATGTGGGTGTGGCCATGCAGCAGGACATCCCCCGGAGCCAGCGGTGGCAGGTTCTTCAGGTTGTGCACATGACCGTGGGTAGCGTAAACGAGCCGCCTGCCCACCGGCAGCACCGCATAGTCGGCCAGAATGGGAAAATCCAGCACCATCTGATCCACCTCAGCGTCACAGTTGCCCCGCACGCACAAAAGCGCCGGCTTCAGCCCGTTCAGGAGCGGGATGACCTCCTTCGGGGCATAGCCCTCCGGCAGGTCGTTGCGGGGGCCGTGATACAAAAGATCCCCCAGCAAAAGCAGCCGGTCTGCTCTCTCCCGCTCAAACGCTTTGATCATTTTTTTGCAATAAAACGCCGACCCGTGCAGGTCGGATGCGATCATCCATTTCATGGCAGGATTCTCCTTATTTTATAAAGTATCTATTTTTATTTTAGCCTCCCAGTGAAAAATGGTCAAGTCTATAAAAGTCATACTTTATCCATTTGACCTCTTGACATCTGCCGGAAGCCGTGTTATCCTACAGTTAATAAAATTCGTGTGGATTTTTACAGCAGTATGCTACTTTTCGCCACACAATGACTTCAAAAGAGCCATTGTGTGGCTTTTTTGCGTCTGCTTTTATCTTCGAGCAGTCTCGCCCTGACGATTCCGCGGCTGCAGTAATTCATTCCTTTTCTCTACAGGAGCAATGCAAACACTATGAACGAGACCTTTATGAAAGAAAAACCGGTGCTGCCGCTGTTGGTATCCATGGCGCTGCCCAATGTTATTTCCATGCTGGTGAACAGTCTGTACAACATTGTAGACAGCCTGTTCGTGGCCCGCATCAGCGAAGACGCCATGACTGCGTTGTCGCTGGTGTTCCCGATCCAGAATTTTGCCAACGCCATTGCCATTGGCTTTGGCATTGGCATCAATGCCATGATCGCACTGTACCTTGGCGCAGGCGACCGCAAAAAGGCCGAGACTGCCGCCACCCACGGTATGGCGCTGAGCCTGATGCACGGCATTCTTATCACCATTGTCAGCATTGTCATCATGCCGGGCTTTTTGCACCGGTTCACCAGCGACGCAGGCCTGATTGCATCCGGCATCACCTACTCCACCATCGTATTCCTGTTTGCCACCATCAACATGGCGGCACTGGCCTTTGAAAAGATGTTTCAGGCCGTGGGCCGCATGAAGGTGACTATGGCGGCGCTGATCTTTGGCTGTGTGTGCAACATCCTTCTGGACCCCATCCTGATCTTCGGCCTTGGCCCGGTGCCTGCCATGGGCATTGCGGGTGCGGCCCTTGCCACCGGCATCGGCCAGCTGCTGAGCCTGTGCGTTTACCTTTTCGTTTACGTCCGTACTGAGCTGCCTATCCGACTGCGCCGCAGCTGCCTGCGCCCGGATGCCGCACTGGACGGCAAACTGTATGCCATCGGCGTGCCGGCCATCCTCAATCTGGCCCTGCCCTCTCTGCTGGTCACCTTCCTGAACAGCCTGCTGGCGGGCTTTTCCCAGAGCTACGTGGTGGTGCTGGGCATTTACTACAAGCTGCAGACCTTCCTGTATCTGCCCGCCAACGGCATCGTGCAGGGTATGCGCCCGCTCATTGGCTACAATTACGGTGCCAAACAGCACGCCCGCGTGAAAAAGCTCTACGAACTCACCCTCATCATGAGTGCTGCCATCATGGCTGCGGGCACGGTCATCTGCCTGTTCGCTTCCCGCCCGCTGATGCAGCTGTTCACCTCCAACCCCGAAACCGTCGCCATCGGCCAGACTGCCCTGCGCATCATCTGTCTGGGCTTTGTGGTTTCTGCCGTATCCACCACCTCTTCCGGTGCACTGGAAGGCCTTGGCAAGGGCGCAGAATCGCTGGTCATCTCGCTGTGCCGCTACATCGTATTCATCATGCCGCTGGCCGCTGTGCTGTGCCATTTCCTTGGTGCCAACGGCGTGTGGCATGCATTCTGGATCACCGAAGTGCTGTCCGCCATCGTGGCTTACCCGGTGTACCGCAAGGCAGTTGGAAAGTGCTGAGCCTTCTTGAAAGCGCTGGACGGTGAAGGCCAAGTAAAATAAAATAGTTTCAAGCAGTTGAGGGAGAGTTTGCCAAAAACCCTCCCTCTTTTTTGTGCATTTTATTTGACAGTGCGCAAAAACTGCGGTAAAATAAGATGTTTGTTTTCCGGCATTTCGGCTGGAAAAGCGCAATTTAACAGAGGATGTGGGAAAAATATGATCGAGACGATCACGGCCGTCAATCAGGCGGTCAACCAATTCATCTGGGGCGTGCCCGCCATGGTGTGCATCATCGGCGTAGGCCTGCTCCTGAGCGTTCGCACGGGCTTTTTGCAGATCCGCAAATTTCCCTACGCCATCAAGATCACCATTGGACGCATGTTCCGCAAAAAAGACGCTTCCGATGGCGCCATGACTCCCTTTCAGGCAGTGTGCACCGCGCTGGCCGGCACCGTGGGCACCGGCAACATTGCCGGTGTGGCAGGCGCGATCGCCATTGGCGGACCGGGTGCCGTGTTCTGGATGTGGTGTTCTGCCCTGCTGGGCATGTGCACCAAGTTTGCCGAGGTCACGCTGGCGGTGCACTACCGTGAGCGCAGCGAGGCGGGCGAATGGGGAGGCGGCCCCATGTACTACATTAAAAACGGCCTGAGCAAGCATTGGCAGTTTCTTGCTGTGCTGTATTCCCTGTTTGGCGTGCTGACCGTGTTTGGCACCGGCAATGCCACACAGGTAAATACCATCGTTGCCGCTATCGATACCGCTCTGCTGGAGTACGGCGTGGTGGGCGGCGGTGCGCTTTCTACCCTGAACCTCGTGGTTGGCATCGCAGTGGCCATGCTGGTGGCCATGGTGCTGCTGGGCGGCATCAAGCGCATTGGCAGCGTGAGCGAAAAGCTGGTGCCCTTTATGGCTCTGTTCTACATCGTGCTGTCCGTGGGCGTTATGGTGCTGAACTTTGAGCGCCTGCCCTATGTGTTCGAGTCCATCATTGCGGGCGCGTTCAACCCGGCAGCGTTCACCGGCGGCACCATCGGCAGCCTGTTCGTCAGTATGCAGAAGGGTGTGTCCCGCGGCATTTTCTCCAACGAGGCCGGCCTTGGCACCGGCTCCATTGCCCACGCCTGCGCCGACACCAAAAAGCCGGTCAAGCAGGGCATGTTCGGCATCTTTGAAGTGTTTGCCGATACCATCGTCATCTGCACCCTGACTGCCATGGTCATTCTGTGCAGCGGCACCACCGTGAACTACGGCACCGCCGCCGGTGCAGAGCTGACCATCAGCGGCTTTACCACCACCTACGGCGGCTGGGCTTCCATCTTTACCGCCGTGGCCCTGTGCTGCTTTGCTTTTTCCACCATCATCGGCTGGGGCCTGTATGGTTCCCGGTTCCTGGTGTTCCTGTGCCGCAGCGATAAGGTGGCAAAGCCCTTCTTTCTGGTCTACTCCTTTGTGTCCATTCTGGGCGCAACGATGGATCTGGGCCTGCTGTGGAGCATCGCCGATACCTTCAACGGCCTGATGAGCATTCCGAACCTGCTCGCGTTGCTGCTGCTTTCCGGCACAGTGGTCAGGCTGACCAAAGAATTTTTTGCATCGGAGGGCTGATTGCCCACAACAAAAAGAGGCTGTTGCAAGACAGCTCTCCAAAAACATTGTACGAAACCCGGAACTTTTTCAGGGCCAAAACGGCTCCAAAAGGTTCCGGGTCTTTGATTTTTCGCAATTTCCCCGCGCAGGCTGCTACCGCATTTTTTCAATCCCCTTATTCTGCCCGCGTCCGGCTCTTTTCAACCCGGACAGTTCATGTTACAATATACATTAGAAATAAAAAATGAATCGAGGGAATGAACCTTGGATTTTTATGGTACCA
>UMBM01064186.1_pt1 | contig 9343 bp, 6 predicted proteins | sample 1963971 | NCBI WGS metagenome assembly UMBM01 (sample SAMEA4835942, study PRJEB28245) | human gut metagenome | biome: gut microbiome; material: fecal sample | place: Denmark | collected 2008 | reverse complement strand
ATTCAAATTTTTAGCGGTGTCCAGAAAACTGGGTACATATCATTACCGCTAGGCGGTTTTTTTCATGCCGTAATTACTTACGATACGTAAGGATCAGCACGACCAGAGTTGCGAAAGCAATCATCAGAGATAACGCTTCGAAAACAGTCATAACATCACCCCCACTCGCTAGGGAGTAGAAAAACCGACTACCAGTTGTCTCAAAATGTATTATAACATAATATTGATATTTTTAAAATACACCTCTAAAGGTGTGTTTTTTATTTTAAGCATATTTAAAAACAAAAAAGCCGGGTTTTGTCCCAACCTCTTTGTTCATAAAGTCAATCTTACATTTTTTGCAAAAGATCTTTTAGTGCATCCAGCTCTTCTTTACTGAGCGTCACACCCTTGCCCATTTTATTGTGCTCTGAAGACCATTCACGAAGGTCGTACTTAGGCTCACGCCCGTTCCAGGATATCAGGTTAAGCTCTTTAGTCCAGCCTTTAGAACCGGTGCTCAGAACACCGATATGTTCAACAATTTCAAAAGATATTTCCGTCTTAGGCATAATTTCACTCCTCTTGCGATCATTCCTCTTTCTTACTGAAAAAGCTTCTGTTGCCGCCGATGCCAAAGTATTTCTCAAAGAAAGCCTTCAGGCGATCAATAATACCCATCTTCTTTTCTTCACGCTTATTATTCTTCGTGAAACGGCTCACAGGCGGCATCATGCTATCAATATCCGTACCGGTAGTTTTTATTTCACCCTGTTGAAATGCGTTTTCAAGAAAGTTGCGTGTAGCTTCAGGCTTCAGCTTTTCAGCCTTGATAATATCCTCAAGCTCTTCTTCACGCTTTTCAAAGACAAAGTCATTCCAGTCGCCGATTATATCGTTACCGTCACTATCGTTGACATTCTCAATAAACGCTTCAATAAGCTTTTTCTTGCTGCGCAGAGTCGGACTGGAATCAACAGCCTTTTGGATAGTAACCAGTATTTCCTTATCCTCGCAGTTGCTGTCATGATACTGCTTGACCAGCATAAGAATATAGTCAATGTTGACTTCAATCTGCTTTACAAGCTCAACCTCAAAGACAACATCATCGGTGATATCGGTTTTCTCGCCTTCCGGTCCTTTAGGAGGCCAGTTTTGACGCAAATCCTCGTAAATGCTGAGGTAATCCTGCATATCACGCTCGCTGATGCCTTCCTTGCCAACAAATTCATCGAAGCAGCTAAGCAGATTGCGCATACGAAGCACTGCACCGAAAAGCATAATAAAGTTCTTTTGGTTCTTTTCGCCAATAATCTGATGCTCGGAGGCAGGATATTTTTCCTGCAGCTCAGCAATCATATCAATATAGCCGCGTACAGGCTTGCCATCATCGTCCCTGCAGCCGTAATAATATTCTTTAAAGGTACGCACAAGCACAATGCTGCTCGCATCACGGTCTCCGAAAAGCGCAATAGCACTTTCCATGCGTGGCTGAAGTCTGCGGAAGCATACAATGTTGCCGTAGGTCTTAATGGAATTCAGGATACGGTTTGTACGGCTGAACGCCTGAATAAGACCGTGCATCTTTAAGTTCTTGTCAACCCAGAGCGTATTGAGCGTGGTCGCATCGAAGCCTGTAAGGAACATATTTACGACAATAAGCAGGTCAAGCTCCTTGTTCTTCATACGGAGCGATACGTCCTTGTAGTAGTTTTGGAACTTGTCAGAGGAAGTATCATAGTTCGTATGGAACATGACGTTATAGTCACGGATAGCATCTTCAAGGAAATCCCTTGAATTCTGGTCCAGAGCCGATGTATCCTCGGAGTTCTCATCATCAATAACGCCGTCAGCTTCTTCTTCATTAGCTCCGTAGCTGAAGATAGTTGCTATCTTCAAAGACTTAGAAGGATCCTCCGCCATCTGCTTTTTAAACTCCTGATAATAGAGCTTAGCCATTGGCACAGAAGCTACCGCGAAAATAGAGTTAAAACCGCTCAGACGCTGCTTACGCTTAATTTCCTCAACCTCCTGACGGCCTGCAGAAGCAACATCCTTAATGTTAGTCAGAGCGTTGAACACATAGGTCTTGTCACCACGATAGGTCTTACGGTCGAAGTTATCCAGGATATACTTAGTTACAAGCGAAATACGTTCGGGAGCCATCATCGGCTTCTCACGGTCAATGCCCCATACATCTTCGTCCTTGATATCCTCTTCCAAAGCCATAGTCTTGATAAAATCAACACGGAAAGGCAGAACGTTCTTATCATTGATAGCGTCAACGATGGTATAGGTGTGGAGCTTATCACCGAAGGCCTGCTCCGTAGTCATAAGCTGCGCATTCTTCCTTGCGCCTGCGTTCTTGGCAAAGATAGGCGTACCGGTGAAGCCGAACAGGTAATACTTCTTGAAATGCTTGATAATATCGGTATGCATATCACCGAATTGAGAACGATGGCATTCATCGAAGATGATAACTATTTCCTTATTATAGACATCATGCTGCTGGTTTCTCTTAATAAAATTAGCAAGCTTCTGTATCGTAGTGATAATGATTTTAGCATTAGGATTCTCTAATTGCTTTTTCAGAATCGCCGTGCTGGTATTGCTGTTGGCAGCGCCTTTCTCGAAGCGGTCATATTCCTTCATGGTCTGGTAGTCTAGGTCCTTACGGTCTACAACAAAGAGAACCTTATCAACGAAATCAAGCTGTGAAGCCAGTCTTGCAGTCTTAAAGCTGGTCAAGGTCTTACCGCTGCCGGTAGTATGCCAGATAAAACCGCCTCCGGCTACGTTGCCGTATTTCTTATAGTTGTGCGCAATCTCAATGCGGTTCAGAATGCGTTCCGTTGCCGTAATCTGATAAGGACGCATAACCATCAGCATCTTTTCAGAAGTGAAAATGCAGTATCTGGTGATGATGTTAAGCAGCGTGTGCTTGGCAAAGAAGGTTTTGGCAAAATCTACTATATCAGGAATTACCTTGTTATTGGCATCGGCCCAGTAGCTTGTAAACTCAAAGCTGTTGCTGGTCTTGGACTTCTTGGTCTTGCCGCTCACTGCATCCTTGATTGTGTTGATACGGGTAGTATTAGAGTAATACTTGGTCAGCGTACCGTTGGAGATAACGAAAATCTGCACATATTCGAAGAGTCCGCAGCTCGCCCAGAAGGAATCACGCTGGTAACGCTCAATCTGGTTAAAAGCTTCACGGATAGGCACTCCCCTGCGCTTTAGCTCGATATGAACCAGCGGAAGACCGTTGACTAGCACAGTCACATCATAGCGGTTATTATACTTCGCACCCTCTGCCTTGCCGTTTTCGTACTGATTAAGCACCTGCAGGCGGTTATTATGCACGTTCTTCTTGTCAATGAGGCGGATATTCTTGGAAGTGCCGTCCTCACGCTTCAGAACTTTTACATAGTCCTCCTGGATTGTCTGCGTCTTATCTTCAATCTTGTCATTAGGATTAGCGATAGCAGTAGTAAAGAACTGCTCCCATTCGCTGTCCGTAAACTTAATGTTGTTAAGCTCTTCCAAGCGTTCACGCAGATTAGCGATAAGGTCTGCTTCCTTATGAATGTTCAGATAGGTGTAGCCTTGTTCTGTCAGCAGACGGATAAATTCCTTTTCCAGCTCCGCTTCGCTCTGATAGCTGTCCGAGCGTCTTGGCACAGGCTCATATTCGGTTATAACCGTGTTTTCCGTAGTTTCCGCTACGATATTGAAATAAGGCATGGCTTACGCCTCCTTTTTAAGTTCCTTAAAGGTTAAAAGCTTGTCACGATAGTATTCATACTGTTTTTGGCGCGCTTCAATTTCTGCCGGCAGGCCGCTGGAGATATCGTTGCAAAGAGTTTCGAAACGGTCGAGGATATCGACGATGCGTTGCTGTTGTTCAAGCGAAGGAATAGGAACACGTAATTTATTGAAATCTTTTAAATTAAGATTATTTCTATCCCCTTTTATTAACTTATAAATATTATTTTTATTTTCATTAGAGTTTAAATAGTAAGAAACATATTTCGGTAAAACATCTTCTTGATTGTATATTCTAGTAACTATAGTAGCAAATCCTAAACTTCCTTCTAATGTTTCATCAATAATCGCTGAAGTTCCTACATCTCCAGTATGAACAGTGATAATATCACCTAATTTATGCATCCGACTACTATTTTTTTCTGCAAATTCGTTATCAAGATACACCATCTTTGGAAAATCAAAATGATTTTCTTTTACAGACGAATTAAAAAGTAACTTTACTCCTTCTTTAACATAATGTTGAGTCATAGTTGTGACTAAACCTATATAAGTTTTTGCAAACTCTGGAATAAATCTATATTCTGCTTTCAAAGACAAAAACAGCAAATCCCGATAATATTCATACTGCTTCTGCCGAGCTGCAAGCTCGGCTGCAAGCTCGGTAGTTAAGAACGTGAAATTGTCCAGAATACGGACAATCTCACGTTGTACCTCCAGAGGAGGTACAGGGAACTTGAATTTAAGAAATTTTTTCATGTCAACCGAAGCAAAATTTCCTTGATTTAAACATTCTTTACAGTACTCATCTAATTTAAAACAACAATAATATATAAACATTATATCTATTTGCTCTTTAAATTCATCCTTTAATACTAAATACGTAAATCTCTGATTAGCTAGAGATGGAACTTTAATAAGAGCATGTTGTCCTATTGTAGCCGAAGTTGCAACAATTATGGAATCAGCAGGGAATAAACTCCCTTTTATAGCACTTTCAGAAACATATTGTATTGCTTTTGATAAAATATTACCGTTTTCTCTAATATCTTCCATACGAAACCATGGAACAGTACCATTAGTCCAATATTCTTCTTTAGATTTAGAAGGTGTATATCCATTTTTAGTATCAAAAAGCTCAGTCAAAGTTTTATATTCCACCCCATCAGGGCACAGCCTTTCAATCAACTCTTCTAAATTACTCATTTCCTTCTCCCATTTTTTCCGTTGCCTTAAGCAGCAAATCAAAATCCGAAGTTATCTTCTGTGTTTTATTAAAAGCGTCATATTCCGCATAAGCTTTTTTTAACGCCTGCTCGCGCGATACTTTGCCTTTATCCGGCAAAATATCATAACGCCTGAATGTCAAAAACTCATTGACGCTCGCTGCAAATTCTTCCATGTTAAACGTGTTCTCACGTTCAATCAAATCTTCGATATAATCAAAATAACCTGTCACTGCTCTTTCAAGTTGGCGTATTTCTTTTTCACTCAAATAGTTCTTCGCAACGCTCACGTCAGATTTCAAAATTCTTCCTTCGGGCGCGTTCTTCCATGTCGTAAGTCCCATATGTTCTTTATTTCTGTCTGCCTTAGTATAAATAATTTCTGCAGCAGTCTGCCCTGCAATGGCATAATGAAACTTGTTTTGTACCATCGCATAAAAAGAACGTGTAACAGGAGAATTTCTGTCATAATCTATACTGCACTCGGCAAAAATATCCGTAATCTGCTGCCAGATGCGTCTTTCACTTGCACGGATAGAACGAACGCGTTCCAGTAATTCGCGGAAATAATCCTTGCCAAAGGCTGTCTTTCCTTGCTTCAAGCGTTCGTCATCCATAGCAAAGCCTTTTAGCATGTATTCCTTTAAAACCTGCGTCGCCCAGATGCGAAAATTGGTAGCACGATGAGAATTAACTCGATACCCTACGGAAATAATAGTATCAAGATTATAAAAAGCAACCGGCTGTTTTACACCATCAACGCGCAATTTTTGCGTGTTGTTTTCACGTTCCAATTCCTTTTCTTCAAAAACGTTATTGATATGCTTACGGATTGTCGATTCACTCTTGTCGAAAAGCACTGCCATTTGATTTGCCGTTACCCAAATAGTTTCATTCTGAATAAAAGCATTGATAAATCTATTTTCATCCGCAACCTTATAAATCAAAAACTGCATCTGCTTATCCATCTTTACCCCTCAATTTCCGAAATAATCTTGTCGATTTCGCTGCGCAGAACCTGCTCACGGGCAACAATCTCCGCAATTTCCGCATTGAGCTTTTTGATATCAATCTTCTCACGAGTATCTTCAGGCTCCACATAAGTAGAAACAGAAAGGTTGAAGTCGTTCTCGGATATTTCCGCATAGTCCGCCAGATGGCTGAAATGAGCAACATCCTCACGTTTGGCAAATACGTCAACGATGCGGTCAATATTTTCGGGCGTCAGCTTATTGTTATTCGTAACCTTAATACATTCCTTGGAAGCGTCAATGAACATAACCTTGTTATCGCTTTTGCCTTTTTTGAGCACCATAATACAGGTTGCAATGCTCGTACCAAAGAAAAGGCCGCCGCTAAGCTGAATAACCGCATCTACATAGTTGTTGTCCACCAGATACTTGCGGATTTTCTGCTCCGCACCGCCACGGTACATGATACCGGGGAAGCATACAATGGCAGCCGTGCCGTTGGCAGCGAGCCAGGACAAACTGTGCATAATGAAAGCCATATCAGCCTTGCTCTTGGGTGCAAGCACGCCTGCAGGTGCAAAACGCGGATCGTTAATCAAGGTAGCATCGCCGTCACCAACCCATTTTACGGAATACGGCGGGTTTGATACGATTAGCTCAAATGGTTCTTCATCCCAATGCTGCGGATTGGTTAGCGTGTCCTCGCAGGCAATATCAAACTTATCAAAGCCTATCTTATGCAGGAACATGTTAATACGGCAGAGGTTATAGGTCGTAATATTGATTTCCTGACCATAGAAGCCGTTACGGACAGCATCCCTGCCCAAAAGCTCAGCACATTTCAGCAGCAAAGAGCCGGAGCCGCAGGCCGGGTCATAAGCCTTGTTGATTTCCTTCTTGCCTACCGTGCCCAAGCGCGTAAGCAGCACACTTACTTCCGGCGGGGTAAAGAACTCGCCACCGCTTTTGCCGGCACCGGATGCATACATGCCCATAAGATATTCATAAGCGTCACCAAAGGCATCTATGGAGTGGTCATTGATATCACCAAGATTCATATCTTTCACGCCGTTAAGCAGCTTTGCAAGGCGCTCGTTACGCTTCGCTACGGTCGCACCTAGCTTATTGCTGTTAACGTCAAAATCATCGAACAGACCGGAGAAATCCGCCTCAGACTCACTGCCCTTGGCAGAACCCTCGATGTTGTTGAAGATACGCTCTAAGCGTTCGTTAAGGTTCTCGTCATTGGCTGCATTAGCACAAACATTGCAGAAGAGTTCGCTGGGCAGCATAAAAAAGCCCTTTTCTTCGATAAGACCTTCGCGGGCTTCCTCTGCATCCTCGTCGGACATCTTAGCATAATCAAAGTCAGCATCACCTGCTTCAATCTCATTTTGGTTAATATAATTAGTCAGATCCTCAGAAATAAAGCGATAAAACATAGTGCCAAGCACATAGTTTTTAAAGTCCCAGCCGTCTACAGCTCCGCGCAGCTCATCCGCAATCGCCCAAATAGCACGGTGAAGCTCTTCTCTTTCCTGTTCCTTCTTGATATCAGTCACGTCAAAACCTCCTAAAATTATCTTAATGTATAGTAATTACTCAACAAACAAATTCATAATTATATTATACAGCCTTAAGCAGATAAAAGAAACGTTTTAAGGTTTTTTATTTCTTTGAACGGCACCAATAAAAAATCCTATTGCAGACTAACTCAGAACATCTGCAATAGGATTTTACGCTTATCTCATATTGAATTATGCAACAGCGCCGGCTTTCCCCTTACTTGCTCAGGTACTCGTCAATAGCAGCTGCAGCCTTCTTGCCAGCGCCCATAGCGCTGATTACGGTTGCAGCACCGGTTACGATATCGCCGCCGGCGAACACGCCCGGAATAGAGGTAGCACCTGCCTCGTCAGCAACGATGTTACCGCGCTTGTTAACCTCCAGATCAGGAGTAGTCTGTTTAATCAGCGGATTCGGACCTTGGCCGATAGCCATAACTACCATGTCAACATCAAGAACATACTCGCTACCTGCGATAGCTACAGGGCTGCGACGGCCGCTGGCATCTGCTTCACCCAGCTCCATCTTGATGCACTTCAGGCCGTTAACCCAGCCCTTTTCATCGCCCAAGATTGCAACCGGATTGTTCAGAAGGCGCAGCTCAATGCCTTCTTCCTTAGCATGGCCGATTTCTTCCTTACGTGCGGGCATTTCTTCCTCGCTGCGGCGATAAACGATATATACCTGCTCCGCGCCAAGGCGCTTCGCAGTACGCGCTGCGTCCATCGCCACATTGCCTGCGCCAACGATAGCAGCCTTCTTGCCAACGTATACAGGTGTAGCGTAGTTCGGGAATTCGTAAGCCTTCATCAGGTTTACACGTGTCAAAAATTCGTTGGCGGAATACACGCCGTTAAGGTTTTCGCCGTCAATCTGCATAAAGTGCGGCAGACCGGCACCGGTGCCAACATAAACAGCGCTGAAGCCTTCCTCCTCCATCAGCTCCTTGATGGTGAAGGTGCGGCCGATAACAGCGTCAACTACAATTTTTACGCCCAGCTTTTTCAGTGCGGAAATTTCATGCTGTACGATTTCCTTCGGCAGACGGAACTGCGGAATGCCGTACATCAGCACGCCGCCGGCAGCATGCAGCGCTTCGTACATGGTTACATCATAGCCCATTTTAGCCAAATCGCCTGCGCAGGTCAGACCGCTAGGGCCGCTGCCTACTACGGCAACCTTCTTGCCCTTGCGTTCTGCCGGAGCTTCTACATCGTTGTCCAGGCCATGCTCACGTGCATAGTCGGCAACAAAGCGCTCCAGGCGGCCGATTGCTACAGGCTCGCCCTTGATGCCCAGCACGCACTTGCCCTCGCACTGGTTTTCCTGCGGGCAGACACGTCCGCAGACAGCGGGCAGGGTACTCTTTTGCTTAAGGATTTTATAGGCCTCGGCAAAGTTTTCCTGTGCCACCTCATGGATAAACTTAGGAATATCAATATTAACCGGGCAGCTACCTACACAACGCGGTTTGGGGCAGTTCAGGCAGCGCTGTGCCTCGTCTACCGCCATTTCCTTAGTGTAGCCAAGCGCTACCTCCTGAAAGTTTTTGTTACGCACATCTGCCGGCTGCTCCGGCATAGCATTTCTCATTCCTCCACGCATTTGCAATGACCTCCACAGCTATATTCCAGTGCTTCCTGGTCCTTGTACATCTGCTGACGCATTACCAGGTTTGCAAAATCTACCTCGTGAGCATCAAACTCCGGTCCGTCTACACAGGCAAATTTGTTCTCGCCGCCAACCATTACACGGCAGCCGCCGCACATGCCAGTGCCGTCTACCATGATAGTGTTTAGGCTGGCTGTAGTTTTAACGCCGAAGGGTTTGGTGGTC
>UMBM01049747.1_pt1 | contig 9345 bp, 9 predicted proteins | sample 1963971 | NCBI WGS metagenome assembly UMBM01 (sample SAMEA4835942, study PRJEB28245) | human gut metagenome | biome: gut microbiome; material: fecal sample | place: Denmark | collected 2008 | reverse complement strand
GGATGGACATCCCCCTCACACTTCCGTCCTCCCTCCCCATTCCATAACGGGAAACCGTCTCCTCTATCTGCTCCACCAGTTCCCGACGATGCGCCACAATCCATACCCGGCTACCGGAACCACACAAGAACTCCCTCACTATGGCAGCCAGCAGGTGTGTCTTTCCCGTGCCTGTAGGCATCTGTACCATCACACTCCGGTGAAGCTCCCACTCTTCAAAGAGCCTGAGCTTCATCTCCTGCTGGTAGTCACGAAGACAATCGTTCTTGCAATACATTATACGGATGCCAGTCGCTACCGACAACAAAAACAAGGAAAGCCGCATACGTTATCGCATACAGCCTATATAAATTATAAATATTTTATCTTTACAAAGAGCTTATAATATCGTCTATTCTTCTATGATCCAATCACTCAAAGTATGGTTTTCCGAGTCAAAGTTTAAACCTATCTTCATCACGAGAAGTCCGCAGAGAACAAAGCGTTCGGCCCACATACATTCCCCAAAAGTGATTGCACGCCATGTTCCATTTCACACGGGAGATGGCTTTTTACGTTTTTTTAGATGCTAACAACAAACTACAGAATAACTATTCGCCCTTGAATACGATTAGCTTTTCCATATCTTGAATAAATTGAAATGTCTTGTCAATATAAGGTATGACCTCATCCTCTGTTGCATCATACAAATCATCATAATCGCCAGATTGCCGTAATTCAAATAAACGGGACAGCAAACGACCATAACTTTTATCTAAAAGACCTTTTACTACAAACCGAGTACCTATCAAGTGAATCATACCACTGTGAAAACAAGATGCAAGACCCTTATCCAACAATAATGCAGAAGCCATATGAAATGCCAAATAATAAAAGCGGTTACCTACCAAGTTCCAAAAGCCCAATTTCGCAACTTCTTTTGCCTCGTTCAAATTACCGTAAGACTTTTGTATCCGATAATTTATAATCGCTTTTTTCTCATCAACACTCAGCATAGTACAATCCCGTCTTGTTCCACATTTTTATAAAAGAGAGAAAAATTTCGTTTCAGCCAATCTTTTAAAGTATACATTATAGGATGAATCTCCACATCAATTTTCCAGTCCAATTCAAATAAAGGATAAACATACTTATCGTGATCTGCTTCTTCTAATTTTTCTTTATCAAGAAGAATCAATATATCCCAATCCGAATCCTCGCGGGCATCGTTACGAACCTGAGAACCCAAAAGTACCACTCTTGCACCTGTAGGCATAACCTGCGCTATGACTTCCTTAATTGCATATAATATTTCTTCTTTTTGCTTCATCATCACAAATAGCTTTTTGTAAAGATAACAAAAAAAATCAGAAACAAAAAGCAAGTATATCCTTTTACCCTTTATTTCTTCAACACCCAACATAAACATCCAACCAGCACGCAGTCCGCCTCTTTGTTTAGAGGATAGTTCTTCTGATTTATTTGGGATAAAGCGCAGCACCAAGTATTCCGTAGTTTTTTCAATGGCAAGTCCTTTAAAAAGGTCTTTTTTCCCGGCTAAATAGCTATGCAGCAGGAGGTCAGCAACGACTTGCCGAAACGATGGGGATGGTTCAGAAAACAATATTTGGAGGTACCGTGGCCATCTATATATAAGGTAGTTTTCCTTTCTGACTATTTCAATCCATCTATCTTTCTACCAACTTAGAAAAAGAAAGTTTGAACAAAGGATTTTTTTTTAATCTCTCACAATCCTCTTTTAACTGTATCTCACAATAGAAGCATATCCCAAACAACGGATATGCTTCATAAAAGACCTATTAAATCCTCCACAAAGCAAACAATACATAATTGAATAATATACTTTCCCGCTGTTCAAAACGGCTTTTAGCCAATTGCTCCACAAGTTCTTCAGGCAATTTCCATTCTTCCTTTATTTCATTCTTAATAACATCACGATAGATATTAGGAAAAACTGTATTTTCCTGACGGTTTAATAAACCATGTACCACATCCTTATAATAATCACTGCAAATGCCTCTCATCACCCGACTTATGATCATCTTTTCTACAACATGAGACTTCATGTTGCGATAAAATGAAACATGTATGTTATCAAAGTCTTGTTGAAATAGAATCGACATGGGTATTTTTTTTCAAAAAGTTATTTCAAATGAAGTTTGAAGACCAAACCGCCGGAAAAATATTTATAGCGGTTCAACTCTACTACGGCGTTGATGTAGTCTTTCCAGAAGCTGTACTCAAAACCACAATTTATCGATTTGCTATCATATTCTGCCATCAGATTCAAGTTATTTACCGCTTTGTTGATAAAGGAAATCGGGGACAGAGAGAATCGGAAATTGGCACCGATAGCGGGACCATTTAACGGATAGTCCTTCCGCCTGTTATAAACATATGCTAAATGAACACCTAGCTCTCCCATATTCTTAAATGCCAAATGTTTAGTTGCGACAATGAAATAGCGGTTCCAAAATCCATTACCTGTCCCCTTCGGATTTGAAAAGTTTGTACTACTGTCATCACCGGGGCGTGTCGTAACATCATTGGAACCAATAACAATTGCCGGCATATATTTCCACCATTGTCCCTCTTTCAATAAACGTAAGCGAACAGAAAAGTTTCTATCCTGATTTACGAACTTGCCATACGTGGACGGAACCCAGAATCCACACCCATAAACAGGATCGCATTTCATAGCCTTATGAAGTGTACAATCGTAAGCTACCTCCAGCCATGGAAAAAGAGTGATATTGATATAGTAGTTCAAAGTATTGTATGTCCATCGTGCTGGTGTGGCATGTTTTTCCAAAAATCCACCACCAAACATAAATGTTTTGTCACGCTGCATTTCGGCTGTAGGCATATTGAGGAGTCCTGTTGTTCCTGTTGTAAACTGGGCGTATAAACTCATATAGACTAATGTCCCGACAAGAATAAGAAGTATTTTTCTCATTTAATTTATTTCAGATAAAGATTGTCATTATCTTTATACCAATCAGCTATCGCTTCCTCAAAAGAATAATGGAATTTGTATCCTGAAGCTGAAAGCTTTTTCCCACAAATATTCGTAGATATCATCAGTTTTTTCACACGGGCAGGACAAATTCCCATGGGTGCGCCCAAACAACCAATTACTGTGGCAACCGGCATCAGCACCCATGCGGGTATCAATGGTACCCACCTTTTTCAAATCTGTCACTTTCTTCATTGTTTCCACTATCTGTTCAATAGTATAAGCCGGCTCAAAAGTGCAGTTATATAATTCCACTCCCTGTTCATGATGTTCCAATCTATATAGCATAAAACGGACTAACTCCTTCACATAAATACATGCCTTTACAGTATCCTTTCTTCCGGGATATATAAATTTTCCGCCACGTATTCCCCAATAAAGACGAGTGAAGTTTCCATTTTCCCCTTTACCGAATACCACACCCGGACGAACGATCGTCAATTGTCTTTCTGCCTGATTCCTAGCTTGCCAAATCATGTGAATCTTTTCAGCAACCAATTTTGATATTCCATAAGGAGTATTAGGAGTAGGAACTGTAGTTTCTTCCTTCAATTCTTCCGCTGCACCATATGGAGCAATGGAGGAAGTGAATACAATTTTCTTTATTCCATACTTTTCCGCAAAAGCCGTCACATTCTCTGCACCAAGAACATTTGTTTCAAAGTAGGCATAATCAGGATGTCCCGGAGTACGATGTACGGCAGCAAAATTAAAGATAACATCATCAGCCGTAACATTTACCCCTTCAAGCACAATAGGCTTGCGAACATCACAGCGAATGAATGTTGAAGCCAATTTTTGCCCCTTGCGCAATGCAGGCTTATAATCCTCCACACTAGGCAACGGTGTACCCGGCTCTACTATATCAAGATTATATACATTACATTCAGGGTGCAATTCTTGGAGAAGGTTGGTCAGGTGAGTACCTATAAAGCCAGTCCCACCTGTTATAAAATAGTTCATACTCAATTATTTATTAAATTCTTTATATTTCTCCTCTACAAATTCTTTTATTTCCCTTTTAAACCGTTCCTCTGAAAATCTTTCTGCCCAACTACGGCAATCCTCATATTTGAAAGGAGCACTCCCCATCGTTTCAAACTCTTTCACTGCATTTACTATGGCATCGGCCGTCTGCTCATAAAAAAACATTCCGGTTTTTCCATCACAGACCGTTTCCAATGAACCTCCATGTCCATAAGCTATCACAGGAGTACCACAGGCTTCAGCCTCTATAGGAATCATACCGAAATCTTCATCTGCTGCAAAAATAAAGGCTTTGGCATGTTGCATCTTCTCTTTCAGCAAATTAAAAGGTTGATAACCCATCACTGTAATATTTTCATTGGCCAATTCTTTATAATTCTTCAAATTCGGTCCTCCTCCAATCACGATCAATTTCTTATCGGGCATCCTATTGAAGGCTTCAATGATGATGTCTATCTTCTTATATGCTACAAGTCTGCTACTCGCTAAATAGTAATTCTGTTTATCATTGCAATATTCAAAGTTAGAAATATCAATATTAGGGTGAATCGTCACAGAGTTCCTGCGATAAGTTTCTTTGATGCGCCTTCCCACATAATCTGAATTACTGATAAAATAATCCACACGAAAGCTGGAAAGCATATCCCACTTCCTGATATTGTGTAGCATATACCTTACAAGCCAGCTCTTGAATCCTTCAGCCAAATTTGCTTCTTCCAAATATTCGTTATACATATCCCATACATAACGAACTGGAGAATGACAATAACAAATATGTAACTGGTCGGCTTTTGTCAGTACTCCTTTTGCCACCGCGTGACTTGAAGATATAATCACATCATATCCCCGCAAATCAAATTGTTCTATTGCAAAAGGAAACAATGGAAGATAAGCCCGATGCTTCTTTGTCCCCAAAGGCATCTTTTGAATAAAAGATGTATGTACTTTTTTCCAATCAATTCCTAATTCATCACAGACTTCTTTCTTGGCTACTAACGTAAATATATCTGCATTTGGAAACACATCAGCTATAGCTTTGACTACTTTGTCGGAACCTCCAACGGTTACTAACCATTCTTGAATAATCGCTACTTTCATACAATAAAGATTTTCAAAATAGTAGATTTAAATAAATCGTAATCAAAAAGAGAAACACTCTGATAAGATTCTTCCGCCAGCTTATTATATAAAACTCTATCCTTAACCATCATTTCAATATATTGCTTTATGCTTAAAGAATCTCCAACAGGAACAAGGAACCCGTCAATACCATTCCTTATAATTTCTGCTTGACCACCAAGATTAGTTACTATTGCAGGTAGTCCTACACTCTTAGCTTCAACAAGCACTAATGGCAAAGCTTCAGGAATAATAGTCGGCACAACTACAATATCAATAGATTCATACAGTTCATTCATTATATTTTCGCTAAATCCCATAAATTTCACTTTACCATTTGATAATGTTTCCAAAGTATCATGTAGAGGTCCTTCACCATATAATCTAAATTCAACAGGAAGTTTTTCCGAAACTTTATCAGCAGCCTTAATATAATATTCAAATCCTTTTATCTTGATAAGACTTCCCATCGCTGCCACTACAAATTTGTCTTTATTTTTACGACCTTTAAAACCTTTATCATTAATATTAGGGTTGTACAGCAAAATTTTATTCGGTAATTTAATGGTATCATATACTGCTTTTGAAACACATAAAGACATCTCAGCTTTTTTCAAACAAGATCTATATAAAAAATAAAATATTGATTTTGTATTTTCAACTAAATGAGCATGATATATGAATGGGACACCATACATTACTTTCATCATATATGCATACAGTAATCCTTTCTTTGTTGTAACATAAATCAATGTTTTCTTAGTAACATAATATTTAATCTTTCTTAAATTTCCAGGAAAGAGACACGTCAACACCACCAAATCTAATAACCAATTCAAATATTTAAAAGGGAAAAAGAAACTTCGACCTTTTAGCAATACTTTAGAAGAATCCGGAAACTTTTCATTAATCATCTGTTCAAAACGAGTGCCTTTTGCAAAATCTACAAATACAAGTTCACAAGTTTTACTCAAAATCTCAGCTACTTGCAAAGTTATTTTTTGGCCTCCACCAAAATTTACCTTACCGGAATTCTCTATAATTATAATTCGCCTCATATACTCTTTCGATAATAGGATTTTAAGCTTATATTTTAACAAATAAAGAGGGTGATATTTATATTATAGCATCATGCTATATTAGAACATAATTTTAAATAGTTACATCGTATATATCTTATATTGCTTTGCATAACAGTATATTACAATCATACAGAACGATATAAAATAGGCATTAATAACGCAGTAATGTAGACACATAAAAAACAGAGTAATCAACAACATAAAATTCAATCTCTTATCATAAGTTTTATAAAAAGATTTAAGAAACCATAGAAGTAAAATAAAATTCACAATTCCCACTTGTGCCAACAAACGAGCTTCAAAACATTCACAGATATAGCCATGTATTAATAATGATTTTTGATAAGGAATTCCAATTCCTAATAGTATATTAGGAATATCATAGTTTAAAAAACACAAATTATCATTTAAGACATCATTCCTAGCTGAGTTAGAGCTTATTAAAGCGATATTTTGGATATCAATCCCAATAAATAAACTATAGACTATCAATACGAATATAATAACATGATATATCCCCAATCTTTTTCTTGTCATTTTCTGCCCCAAGTATATATTCAATTTTATTGCAATCAACAAAACCAACGCACATAATAGTGCTGTCTTGGCACCAGTAAGAAAAATTGCTACAACAAAAAGAATGTACCATAAATTAGTGAAATGACTATGAGAAAGTCTATTTCTAATGTACTGAAGGATGATTCCGACACAAAAAACGAAACCACTCTTTTGAGGCTGTAACATCAAGCCAAAAGGCCTAATTGCCATTAAACCAAGATTGTCCGATTCTCTCAAATATTGAGAATCAACATCATAAGATGCCATTGCCTTACCCACTAAAAAAATTCCATCATAATCACCTAAAGCCAACAAATTTATATAAGTAAATTCGTATAAGGTGAATAATATATGCATCTTGCAACACCAAAGACAAAGTTTTGATAATTTATCAAAATCCAAAGGTAATGATGCCATTACAGCCAACATTATCAAGAAAAGGAAAAATCTATAATTCTCATTAGCAAACCCAGCCTCATCAAAACCGTTGTAACTTATAAAGCTTGATATTATAAAATAAATAAAGAAGTATACAACAAATTTGCTTGCAGTTGGAGACCAAATTTTTTTAGTAAATTTATGTTTTGCAAATCCCCATACTACCAGTCCAAATGTCACAATCTCAAGTATTATAGATGTTGATACATAAAACCTTAATGGAGCTGCTAAAAAGATCAACAATACTAAAATGGAATATATATCAATCTTAAGTAGATAAGATTTTATATTAAGTATCATAATGCTTATTCACAAAAAACAACATTTAATAAATTGTATATACAATATACTACTTCACACACAAATAAAATTGTCAAAATAGAAAAGATTTAAAATATGCTTTCAATGTGACCTTAAAAAATTAGCATTCAATTTTGACATATAGCTCAAAGAAACTTGCCACAAGGCGATTTCCTAACAAACAACATCAAAAAGGATACTGATTTTTATGACTTGTTGTAAGCACTCAATTTAGGGCATCCCCCTTCGAAAGGGCACTTTTCAGTGCCCTAAACCGAGTTTTGTTAATTAATTAGTCTTGAATTTAACATTGGCTGGCAGCCAAAGTGATTTTGTCAGGAACCATGTTAACATAATCCCTGCATCCGTTAAAGATATTTTTGAAAAAAGTTCCGATGAAGTTCCAGATAGAACTGCCAAGAAGCTTTACCGTTCCTATCACACTGTGATAAGTTGCTGCCATCTCTGCACCGGCATCACTACCATAATGAAGTGAATTGTTGCGTTGAGTGGTCAGCTTTCGAATGGTTCGCTCAGCCAGGTTGTTGTCTATCGGTAATTCACCATCATCCAAGTAAGCAAAGATCTCTTTCCTGAACCGGTTCAGATAATTGAGAGCTTCTTTATAATACCGGCTTCTAAATTCTGAATCCTTTGACTGTTCACTATCTAACAAACTACGCAGCTCTATCAGGAGTTCCTTAGTTTCCAAGCTTTGCCTTTCTTGAAACCTTTCTTTTGGAGTTAATCCGGCATCATCGTATTCACGATCCCTCATAAAGAACTCCTTTAAAATTTCGGAAAAGCGTTCTGCAGTCGGTTCACCACCCTGATTGGAAGCCTTGACAAACTTGTTTTTGGCATGAGACATACAAACTTGGTGTACAGTATCTTTAAACCGGCCTAATTTCAGCTCATTGCCGATAAATACATAAGCATTGTATCCGTCGGACATAATACTCTTCAATTCTGCATCGCCCAAAAAGTCTGTAAGTACATCACGACCACACGAGCCATTCTCATAGAAGAAAATGGCTGTTTTCCGAGCCTTGTTGACTAGAACCCCAATGTAGCACTTCTTATAGTGATCATATTTACGCACTTTACACCAGGTCTCATCGCAGTTCACTATCGAGTCTTTTTCCAAAGCTATAGACTTCAATACACAGACCAGTTCGTCCAGGTATGTCTTGTCCTTCGTAAGCCAGTTGCGCAACGTGTTTTTAGAAATGGTCATGCCCATATCTGTCAGCCATCGGTGAAGAAGACCAAAAGTCACATTCTTTACATAAACTTCGTAGGCAATAGCCTACAGAAATTCAGGAGTGGCTTTAGTACCCTCGAATCTAGTCATCACCTCAGGATGGCCTTCAGAAGGGAAATAACCCCACCTGGGCTTTTTACCAAGCTCTGCATAATGAACCATCTCAAAACATTCTTCCGCAAGGAAAGTACGGAAACTGAACACCCGTACCATTCTTCTTTCAATGAGGCGACCGGGAGCCTTTGTCAAATCAGAAGGATGCTCTGTCGCCTCTCCGGCTACTCCCATCGTTTTATAACCGTCAGGACGATTGGACAAATCACGTTCTTTCCCGGAAGGCTCTTTAACCCCCGGTGATTGGACATGATCAACCGAATCCGTGCGAAGCGTATCATCGGTTCCATCATAATCATCCTTCTCCTTGTTACGGTCTGAATCAACCGTCTTAGCTTTAGATTTGATCTTTTGACGTCGATCACCAAAACGTTCCTGATGGGCATAATCAAGTCTTTCCTGAAGTGATTTAATCTTACGTTCAGCTGATTTGCGAAGTTTATGCTCTTCTGACAACCGATTCTCAA
>UMBM01029708.1_pt1 | contig 9462 bp, 9 predicted proteins | sample 1963971 | NCBI WGS metagenome assembly UMBM01 (sample SAMEA4835942, study PRJEB28245) | human gut metagenome | biome: gut microbiome; material: fecal sample | place: Denmark | collected 2008 | reverse complement strand
GCTGAAGACCGATCAGAACGACACCGCCGCCCGCCATCAGCTGTTTTATCCCCAATTAGTTGGAACAGGTTCATTTCCCCCTGATTTTTCAAGGGGGTGCAGTCCCTCTTGAAATAGTGGGTTCATGCCTAATTAGGTGTAACAACAGCCAACGGCGGGCGGCGGCGTGTCAAGAAATATATGGAGTTTTTAGAAGTGACCCGGCAGGGCGGCAGGTCAGGCCGTGACCTGCTCCACCTCCGGGATTGGTTTGAGATTGAAGTGGATTTCAATGGAAATGTGTCGTGTCTTGTCGCTGTCGATACGCTCATGGACAACGATCTCTTTTATCAGGCGGTTCAGGGTGGCGGCGTCCAGTTCGGTAATGTCGGCATATTCCTGAATGGCGTCTATCCACTGGCGGGCGTCGCTTTCAATCTTCGCTTCATCGGACAGCCTTTTCCGGGCTTCCTCTACCCGCGCTTTCAGTTCGGCCTGCTCCGTCTGTGTCCTGCCCAGCATGAGGTTGAAGTTGGTATCGCTGATCCGTCCGGCCATCATGTCCTCATAAAGCCGCAGCACCATCTTTTCCAAAACCTCAATCCGTTCCTCGTCTTTGGCAAGGGAACGCTCCCATGCCTCCCGCTGGCCCTTCTGCTCGGCTTCGCAGGTGTCGGTCAGCTTTCCGGCGATGGCCTCCCCGTCCATCAGGGCGGCGCTGGCGCACTCCCGGATTTTGTTCAGGACAAGCCGGTAAAGGGTGTCATATTCCACCCGGTGCTGGGAACAGTGGGTCTTGCCGAACGCCCCATAAGTCTTACAGGCGTAAATCTGCTGGGGGTGCTTGGCGTGGGTGGTGCGGATGGTCAGGGATTTGCCGCACTCGCCGCATTTGATAAGCCCTGCAAACAGGCTCGTTTCCCCATTCTGCCTTGGGCGCTGGCGGGATTTCAATTTGTCCTGTACAATGGCGAAACTCTTACAGTCGATCAGTGGCTCATGCCGCTGTTCCACCACGATCCAGTCCTGCGGCTTCTTCTCCCCGATGGTGCCGATCTTGAAACGGTAGTCCTTTTTCTGTGACGCGATGGCCCCGGCATAGACCGGGTTCACCAAAATGTCCTTTATCACTGAAAAGTCCCACATATACCGCCCGTTTACCGGGTCTTGCTTCTCCCACTTGGTACGGACATTGCGGATACCGCGCTCCCGGTTCCACCATGTAGGGCAGGGTACTTTCTGCTCCTCCAGCCTGCTCCGGATGAAGTTGGGGCCGTGGCCCTCCAGCGCCCACCGGAATATCTGCCGGACAATGGGGGCCGTTTCCTCGTCCACCAGCAGGTGGTTTTTGTCCTCCGGGTCTTTCCGATAGCCGAAGGGGGCCACACAGCCGGTAAATTCGCCCTTCTGTGCTTTCAGCAGGTAGGAAGAATGTACCTTCTTGGAAATATCCTTGCTGTACATCTCATTCAGGATATTTTTGAACGGCGCAATGTCGTTGTTCTCCCGCAAGGTGTCGATCCCGTCATTCATGGCGATGTAGCGCACACCGTTCCGGGGGAAGAAGTCCTCAATGAGATAGCCTGTCTGCAAGTAGTTCCGGCCCAGCCGGGAGAGGTCTTTGGTAATGACAAGGTTGACCTGCCTGCGCTCGATGGCCTTTATCATCCGTTTCAGGTCGGGGCGCTCCATGTTCAGCCCCGTGTAGCCATCGTCCTGATAAACTTCCACAACCTCCCATCCCTGCTTTTCGCAGTAGTGTTCCAGCATATCCCGCTGGTTGGCAATGCTGGCGCTCTCCCCGTCCAGATCATCGTCCTTGGAAAGCCTGCAATAGATGGCCGCCCGGAAGCTGCCCGCCAGAATTGCATTCATGCCTGTATATTCATATCCGTTCATCATAACCGTTTACCCGCACAATCCAGACGGAAGCCGGTTCTTCTGAACCTTATCTTCATTATATCCTAAATCTTGCTTTTTCGCAAGGCTGTCTTTTTCGTTTTTCTGCCCGTACCTTTGAGCGATCAGGCTCACAAAGACATCGGCAGCGTCCAGCTCGCCGTCAAAAACAGCGGTAACATGAATTTCTGTTTTGGTTTTTGCCATAGGCAGTGATCCTCCATAATAAAATAGCCAGACAGGGAGAGGGCCGGCAACGAAGTCCGGCAACGGGCTTCAGAAAACCTTGAAAACCATCTCTGTCTGGCGGTTGGGTTACTATTTCCTTTTTCTTTTATTTTTCTGTTGTTTTGGTTGTCAGAGGGGAGAAAAGCCCGCAGTTACAGGCTTTTTCCCGGCAACGGGGTCGGCAACGGGAGTGCAACCAGGTCGGCAACCGGCTGGGCTTTCCCCGGATTTTTCAGAAGGGAAGCTCCATCTGCTCTGTGACCTCCACAAACCCGTCCGGCATTTTTTCAGGCCCGTTGTCAGCGCCCGTTGCCGGGGCTTCGCGCTCCCAGCCCTTCTGCCTGCCGTAGCCCTCAAAGATCCGGGGGTTGGAGAAATAGCGCCAGCCGGTGATACAGTGGTTCATAATGTCGTTGACCTCCCGTATCTCCCATTGCTTCGGCTCGTCAAAGGGGCGGTTCAGGGCCTCCCTGAAAAGCTGCTTGGAGCAGACCGCGCCGCCGGTGAAGCGGTCAAGGTAGGCCTGGATCATCCCGGCCTTGGTGTCCTCCGGCATGAAGTCCCGCTGGTGTTCTTTCAGGTAGCGTACAATTTCGGGGCTGAAAGACAGCTTAAAATCGCCGCTCCTGTAAATCGTCATGGCCTCGGCCCAGACCTGTTCCAGATAGGCTCTGGACGCGGCTTCATCGTCTAAAATGTGTACCCCGGCCTGCTCCGGGTTCACCATGACCGGCAGAAAGCGGCGGTTGCCGGAGCGGTCAAGGGGCAGGAAGTCAAGGGCGTTGGAAGTACCGCCAAACACGCACTGGCGGGGCCTGTCCTCCGGGTGGGTTTCATAGGGTATCTTGTAGACCTCCTTCTGGCGGCTCAAAAAGGATTTGATTTCCTCAATGCTCTTTGCGCTGGCGGTGGCAATCATCTCGGACATCTCAATGATCCAGTGGCCTTGCAGCTTGCGGTACACATTTTCATCGTCCAGCTTCCGCAGGTCATCGGAAAACCACTCGTCCTTGACTGCCAGCAGCCGGAAGAAGGTGGACTTCCCGGCCCCCTGGCCGCCCACCAGACAGAGCATGACCTCGAACTTGCAGCCAGGGCAGAACGCCCGGTGGATGGCCCCCAGCAGGAACAGCCGCAGGGCCTCATAGGTGTACTGGCTGCTTTCGGCTCCCAAAAAGTGGCGCAGACAGGAGCGGATGCGCTCTGTCCCGTCCCACACAAGGCCATTTAAGTAGTCCCGGATGGGGTGGTAGCGGTTGGCGTCTGCCGCAAGGTCGGCGGCGTCCGCGATCTTCTTCTCGCTGGTCAGGCCGTAGGTGTTTTCCAGATACAGCCGGATATATTTCATGTCGGTGTCAGTCAGGGCGCGGCTGCCGGGGCTGCACTTCCTGCCAATGGGCTTCAACAGGTCAATGCGCCCGGTCAGCAGGTTCTTTGCCAGCGCCCCGGACAAAACAGGGTCACACTGAAAGACGGTCAGGCAGTTTTGAATACTGTTCCGCACACCGCCTTTCTCGGTGCTTTCCAGCATGGCTTTCACTTCCTCAACGCTCCGGGGCGGCGGTGCTTCTTGTATGGCCTCCGTCACGGCCTGCCGCAGCTCCGGCGTCAAGCTCTGCCATTCTTCGCTCAATGGTTCTCACTTCCTCTCCATAGCTGGCGATCAGCACCGCCCGTTCCTCCATGTCGGGGGAGAGCAGCGTGTCCAGCAGATAGTCCACATAGTCCTGCTTTTGCAGGGCCTCTACAAACAACGGGTTCCATTCGCCCTCCGGGGTCTTGGGGGCGTAGTCCTCTTTCCAACGGCGCAGCAGGCTGCGGTAATCGCACAGCACCCGGAAACAATGCCGCTCCATGCGCTTAAAACTTTGTTCCGGGGTTTCCTGCCGGGGCTTCCGGCGGCGGGGCGGCCCCTTGTCCGCATATGGGATGGAGAAGTCCCGCGCCAGCATAAGGGCGGCCTCTTTGGGGGTGGCCTGTTCCAGCCGGGAAACAAAGTCGATCACATCGCCGTCCGCGCCGCAGCCGAAACAGTGAAAGCGCCGGTCAACCTTCATGCTGGGGTTTTTGTCGGCATGGAAGGGGCAGCGGCACATCCCGTTCCGGCCCACCCGGACGCCGTAACGCTCGGCGGCCTGCCGGGTGGTGACAGACTGCTTGACAGCTTCAAATACATTCAATGAAATCCTCCTGAACATAAGAAAAGCGCCTGTCATTCTCACAAGGAAAATGGCAAGCGCCGGTTGTTGGGTTCCATATTCAATTTTCACATAGGAAAGGCGCGGCCAGCAAGCCGCGCCTTAGTGGGTGGTGTTTGGTTTTTCGTTTCTGGCTGGACAAAGTGTCCAGAGGTTGGAACGGTGTACCATCAGTCATTTTTTTCCTCCCATCCGCCAAAACGCCATTTAAAATTATCGGGAGAAATGAATGCGCTGCCACGACATATGTAGTCATCGTCTCCATTTATGTACTGATAACTCTTTTGCTCTACTTTGTCGTAAGTTTCGCTGGAAAGATAATCGATATTTGCACAGACAAAATACCTGCGCTCTTGAAGCGCCTCTGTCCATTTCTGCATATCCTCGTCCCTTTGATTGGCGTCTTTTGTTGTATAAACACAAACTTGAACAAGCGGGTATTCTTCTGATGCGCCCAGTAGTTCCAGCGCGGATGTATCTTTCCCATAATTCGATGGACAATCGCCATAGCTAATAACAAATAATTTGCACTTACCAAAGATAGGTTCTGCTATGGGGATTAAGATACTTTCTAATTCTTGCTTTCTCAAATAAACGATGTAATCGTCTTTGTAGGTTTTTTCTTCTTCATACCATTCTACATTTACATAAAAATCTGAAAATCGTGTAGATTGAATACTTCCGTACTCTGTTGCCACAAATTCATCACCATATTTCTCGATGAGGTATTCCAGCTTTGGGTCTGTACGGGAATGGTACATATAATCTGCAATCTGTTCATGGAGCGGACGGGGCGGGTGCAGCTTGCCCCGGACAATCCCCGCCGCCACAAGAATAACCGCCGCGCACAAAAATATCACGAGCCGTCTTTTTCCTCTTTTTGTCATCACCTATCCCTCCTTAAAGACTGTGCTTGGCTTATGGTAGTTGTTCTTCTTCCGCTTTTAATAGCTGTCTCGCCCTGTCATTTGTGATTTCTGGCCGGGCCGTTTCCAGCAGAGTGCTTGCTTCAGCTGTCCGTCCGGCCTCCCGCAGCGTCCTGATTTTCAGAATGGTTAAATAATCTTTTGCTGGCATTTTGGAAAGCGTGATTTTTTCTGCTCCGGGCATTTTCGCACATTCATCTAATTCTGTCAGATAGGCTTTTTCATCATGGGTGGTTTGATATTGAAAACCTGCTGCGTCAAGTCTCTTTATGAGATGGTTGATCCGCACACTCATATAAACCCACCAGCCGAGGAAGGCGGCGGCACAGGCCAGAATGACAATCCAGAAAACAGGCAGGGTATATCCTGTTTTCTCCAAATACGAGCGTAATACAATCGTTAGAATAACAGCCCACAGGAAAATAGAAATAACTCCCAAAAGTCTTTTGTTCTTCTTTCCGCTCATTACAAATCCCCCTGTTTCTTATGGTCATGCGTTAGCCATTTTCTATCCGCTGGCTGGACAAAGTGTCCAGAGGTTGGGCGGGGCGGTCATGCCCCCGCTTTGGGACACTTTGTCCCAGCGGGGGCGCGGCCCGTAAACTGATTTCATTTTACCACTGGCGGCAGGAAATGGGAAGTCCCTTACCGCTCCATATCCCTGTCCCGGCGCTGGGTGTGCGTCTGCTCCTGCTGGCGGCTTGCACTGTCCACCACGGATTTCACTTGGTACAGCTTCATCAAGTCCTCCCGGATGGGCTTGTACGCGGCGTATTCCTCTTGGTACGCCTGTTGCAGCTTGCCGTACTCCGTTTTCCACTTGGCAAGGGGCAGCCTGCCCTCCGGGGAGAAGTGGTCTTTCAGCTTGCGGCGGGCCATGTAAAACTGCCGCAGCTCCCCCTCGTGGGCGGCCTTGAATTTCTCCCGCTGGCCCTGCCGGTGGATGGCGTTCATCTGGTCGTGGATGGGTTTCAGCTCCCGGTAGCGTCCCGCCTGTTCCAGCAGGGCTTGCAGCTCCTTCATGCGGGTCTGCTTGGTGTTCATGCTGGCTTTTAGTTCCTCGATCCGCTCATTGTGGGAAGTGACGCGGGCCTCCAAATCGTCCACGGTGTAGAGCTTCTGCTCGGTCAGGTAGTTCACGGTGTCGGCAAACTTTTGGAGATTGCCCACCTTGCCCCGGTTGCTCCATGCACCTGCGCTCCTTGCCCCATAGTAAGCCCCCAGCAGGTCGGCAAGGGCGGGGGCCTGCGGCTTGGAAAGCTCCTCCCGCACCTCGCCCAGCCAGCCCAGCAGGGCGGCGATCCTCCGCTTCAAGTCTTTCAAGAGGGCGTTGGCAGCCCTGATCCAGCGGTTGAGGCTGCCCTTGTCGGTGGCGATCCCCCGCGCCTCCATCTGCCGCACCGCCGGCCCCTCGTGGACGGTGGGGAGCAGGTCAAGGCTCTGTCTTAAATAGGAGCGGTGGTCGATCCGGCAGGGCAGGCCCTTTTCCTCAAATTTGGCGTTGCACATCTTGGCCCACGCCTCCCGCCAGTGTTCCAGCGTTTCCGGGCTGCCCCAGTCGGTGGTGGGAACCGCGTCAAAGAGGGGCTTGCCCTTGCTGTCCAGTATGCGGTTGCCGTCCTCGTCCAGACGGTAGACGCGCCGCTGCTTGAAGCCCCACTTGCCATCTTCCCGGATAGGCCGGATGGGGCAAAGCACATGGAAGTGGGGGTTGGGGATGCCTCCGTCATCTCTGTCGGGCTGGTGTACGGCGAAGTCCACCACCATGCCCCGGCTGACAAACTGCTCCAACAAAAACTGCCTTGCGAGGGCGATGTTTTCCTCCAAAGAAAACTCGTTCTGCAAGGCAATATCAAAGCTGTACGCAAGCTGGGCGTCCTTGCCGCGCTCGGCGTTCTCCACGGCGTTCCACAGGGTCTGGCGGTCTTGGTATTCCGGCGGGGCCTGCGGGGGCGGGAGAATGTCGGAACAGATCACGCCGCCCTTGCGGGTGTAGTCGCTGTACTCGCCGTAGCGTTCACTGTAAAGCCGCTCCCCGGCGCGGTAGGCTGCCGACGCGATGGCCGACTGTCCCGCGCTCCGCTTGACCTGCGTGACGCTCAAATGGAACAGGGCCATTTACTCGCCCTCCCGCTGGGCGGCGGCCCGGACAGCCTCCCTCACCTCCGGCATGGAGAAAATCTGCTCGGCAAGGGAATAGAAGCCCTGCTCGGACAGGGGCCTGACCTCCGGGGCCACGCTCTCTACGGCGGCCCCTCTGGTAATGAGCCGGTGGGCGCGTTTCTGGCGCTCACCCTTTTCATAATACTGCCTGCGCTGTTCCAGCCGTTTGACCCGGTGCTGGTACTGCTGCAATTTAGCTTCATTCTCGGCGTATTTCCGCCGAAGCTCGTCTAACTCTTTGCTCATGTCGTTGACCTCCTTTGGCTGAAAAATGGGTAAAAAAAATGACCGTCCTCCAGGGCGTTCCCGGTGAGCGGTCAGGGTGTCGGTGTTCGGTTGTAAGGCCCTCGGAAGGGGGACAGACGCAGGGCGGGTGTCCCCCTTTTGGGGGCAGGCAGGGATAGGCGCAAAGCGCCGCAAGGGGTGCAGCCCCTTGGACGGAGCGCAGCGACGCAAAAACGGCGGGTTGCTCCATCTGGCAATCCGCCGTTCCGCCTCGCAGAGCGCACGAATACATGGCCGTCAGGCTATGTATAGAAGTGCGCCCTTTAGTTCCTAAAGGGATTTTTCAATGACTAAATAATCAAATTAGCATTACCTCAGTATTTGTAAGTGCTTTTGTCAATGCCTACTCTGTACCAGAGGCTATCTATCCATAATTATAATATTTCTGGTATTCCGGCAGAATGCCGTATTCGTTGGTGATGACCTCTTTGGAAAGAGGCTGGTCGAATGGGACAGCGAGGTATGGAGAACCCTGAAACGGCTTTTTTCCCTGCCAGAGCTGTTCATATAGCTTCCATCGTTCTGCCGTCATGGATTTTGGGTCATTCTTATCCTCATGCTGCCAGAACTGGCCGCCCAGCAGATAGCTCTCCATCATTTCTTCCCAGTTCTGAAAAAAAGCCTGCGCCTTTGTCCCGGCATCTACACACAAATCCAACATTTCCTTCATATTGATGTAGCCTGCCAGATAGCAACATTGCGTGATATATGCGCAGCGTCCCATATCCCAGCCTAACAGGGCATTTTCCCCATAACGCCGCCATGCTGTCAGCATTTTCGGCAGATAGCTAGCTTCATCGGCTTTTGGATTAGTTTTGCGGGCCTCCTCAATGAGCTGGACTTCTGTAGCATCCTTATATTTATGCGACAAGAGTTCCATTTTCCTCCGATAGCTGGCACGCATTCCCTCGTCGATCAGGCTGCGCATTTCCTTTATAGCTGTCTCATGTCCTTGAATGCCCCAATAATCCCACAGCATTGTTTTAATACTTTCCCGGTCAAATTCGTTATTGTACCGCCAGCCAGCCAGTAGATGAAAATTTGTATGTTGACTTGCGGCAATCAGGATCGACCCTGCGGCATTCATCCAGCGCAATGTAGGGGATAGGGGATTATACTTCTCCATCCGTCTTTGCTTCGATTTATAGATATGATACAGAATACCGGCAAGACCAAGCCCTATGACTAAAGTAGCAGCCAGGGCGATAAAAGCCGTCATATCCCCCGTCAAAAAGCAGAGGATGCCTATTCCAATAACAAGCAGGATAACGAACACAATCGTACATCCCATATGATACCTACCTCCTTTCAGGGACTGACTTCTTATTTCGGACTGCTTTGTCCGGCTCTAATGAGAATTTCCTTTGCGCTGCGGAGAATCGCCGTATCGCCGGCAATCTTTTGACGCTGTTCTTCAACAGGAATATCTATGTAAATATGAAAAGGATTGCGAAGCTGGCTGCAAGTTACATACAGGGATTTTTCAGAAAAGGAAAGATAAACGTTTCCTTCCATAGCTTCCTGAAAAGCTGTAATCTGCTCCATCACCTGGGGTGTCAGGATGTAAAAAGCATTCTGCTCGTTCTCTGCAAACACCGCAAAATTTTCATTGAATACACTGTTTTCTGTCTGAATTGGCAACGGGACTCTGGTTTCCCTGAGTTTAGACAGAGCTTTTTTGGAAAACACCTGAACAAAACCCTCACTGATCTTCCGATTATCAAAATAGGAAAAAACAATAACCTGTCCCTCAAATAGAATTTTGGGGGTAGAACTTCTTGCGG
>UMBM01044150.1_pt1 | contig 9542 bp, 8 predicted proteins | sample 1963971 | NCBI WGS metagenome assembly UMBM01 (sample SAMEA4835942, study PRJEB28245) | human gut metagenome | biome: gut microbiome; material: fecal sample | place: Denmark | collected 2008 | reverse complement strand
TCTATCAACTTCTTGTGTGTTACTTTATGGCACATGAGCATTTACCTATCGCTTCAAGCTGATTTTGAAAGCAAACAACTTGCCGCTGAATTTGAATGTGCATAGTTTGCGGCATACGAATGCCAGCCTGCTGATTGCGCAGGGCGTGGACGTGCGCACCGTGGCAAGTCTGCTGGGTCACGCACAGGCAAGTACAACGCTGGATATTTACGCCCACGCATTTGACAAGAACAAACGCAAGGCACAGGAAAAACTGGGAAAGACGATTGGATTATGAGAAAAATCAAGCTGACACGAGCGAACAAAAGTATCCTGCTGAAAGCGTTGGCACCTTATTATTACCGTGAAAGGGCACTTGGGCATATCACACAAGAAATTGGAAAGCTAATACTGAAAATTGATTCTCTCCCAGCCGATAAAACAGCAAGTTTCTCGGCAGAAGAAATTCACCTTATGCGAACCACCATAAACAGACTGAGAAATGAACGGCTGGCAAAAGGGCAGTACACGGACGCGGCGGATGATATGCTGCTAAAATTATTCTAAACCCAAATAACATTAAAACAAAAAGCGCATTGCAAAAATACATTGCAATGCGCTTTTTAAGTGCGACCGGGAGGATTCGAACCTCTGGCCTTCCGGGTCGGAGCCGAACGCTCTATCCAGCTGAGCTACGATCGCTTATATATGAAAAACGCCGTTACAGCGTATTTCAATCTTGTAAAGTAGTCAATTTCCGATAGTGGTCAATTCGTGGTCTGACTACCGTTGACCACCGCGGTTTTGCAAGCGCAAACAACGGTACATCGCACAAAAGCGGCAATGAAATATGCCCTGTCGCAGTAGTCGGAGCCGAACGCTCTATCCAGCTGAGCTACGATCGCTTATATATGAAAAACGCCGTTACAGCGTATTTCAATCTTGTAAAGTAGTCAATTTCCAATAGTGGTCAATTCGTGGTCTGACTACCGTTGACCACCGCGTTTTTGCAAGAGCAAACAACGCTGTATCGCACAAAACAGAGTCAAAAACCCGCCATGTCGCAGTTGTCGGAGAACTACGACAGGACGGTATAGACCGACGTTGAAACGTAAAATTTGTTGCTTCTGCACATTTGCCGCCAAAATAGGAAAAAGCCCGTTATTGGTTGTCACAACAGGCTTTTTCGGCATTTTGATGTGTGATTGCACAGTAGTGGTCAAATGGTGGTCAAACTGCCAATAATCTAAAACGATTCGGCAACCATAAAAATGGTGAGGTCAGAAAACCTTTTTCCACTCATGGACATGACGCTCGGACTCAGCAAGAATTACAGATAATACACAAAGAAGGCCATTTGAAGATTTGAAAATACCAGACTTTTGACTTGTTGCGTAGGAAGCCATGTTCTCAAAGAAAGCATTTAGTGAGCTCAAATCATATGCTTCACTAGGAAAACGTGTATTATATTTGTGAGTGATATATGTGACAAGACTAGAGTGTTGCATTTCTTCCAAAATAGCTTCTAGATTTTCGTGCTTTCCCTCATCAATTAAATGAATTACACATTGTCCAAAGAAACAAAGACCACGCAAATCGTTGCCACTCATCATAAATCACCACTTTCGTACAAGGTACTGAAAACAGTATGTGCCGTTAAACATGGATGATTCAATGCTTCATAACTACTACTATCATTGAAATCAATTATAGCACTGTATAATGCTTTACAGGGTTTTTATAGTCATGTGAGAAAAAGGTACACGAACCTCTTACATGTAAAAGCAAAAAGAATTGCAGATATCCTTTTCTAAAAGTATAAACTGTAGAATTTTTGATTTCGCAAGTGACAAGTGAGCCAAAATCACGGTATTGCAACTCTTGTTAAATATGTAGAAAATTTTAATGTAATCTGCTCTGCAAACAAATCGTCTAGGTGAAGAAGTCTATCCTTTTTGTGTGAAATCAAATATGATATAGGAACTGTGAAGTAATGCTTGAAGTCAATTATGGCATTTTCCAACACTCTTTCTGTTCCAGTTTCAATGGTCAGAGAATGAAAACGATAATGCCAATCCTTATCTGCGGTTTTAAGATCATCCTTAAAATATATGGGTTCATCAATGATTTCCAGAGACAACTGTCTAAAAGCCTCTTTGATATGATCTCCAGATTTTGAAGCTGTTTTATCATATATAGGACACATCAGAATCGCGGGCATAAATTTTGCGGGCTTTCCAGATTTGCTGTTAACAACCTCTTCCATAGCAATTACATCACACGCTTGGCTAATTATAATTGCCATAGGAAATTCAAACTCTACGATATTTACGCTTTCATCATCTTCTGAATCAATATAGCTATATCTTACGTTTTGAAAAATATCCCCTTGACATATTTTATCGGTAGGTTGACTTTTAAATGCTTTGGATGTAGTTGACATATATTCATTTCCTCAATCTATATTTCCGGACAATCACTTTCTGCGGAGCAGAATATGAAACAGAATCTTGACTGATTTTCTCTGTAAATACTGGCGATTCTATATATGTTAGAGAGGGCGCTTCGCCACTCATTTCCAATACTAGTGTGCTATCTGGCAAAGATTGTTCCTGCACACCAGTTCCAACAGAATCCAGTGATTGAATACCTTCTAGGTATTTATTCATTAGCCATTACCTCACGCAGAGAATCCGTAATGGAGCGTTCAAACAGGGATTGGATCTCATAGTGACCCTTATCGAGTACATGAATAATTCCATCTGCAGAATCAATGACATCATTTGTGAAGAAATCGAAATCAAGAACAAAATCGTTCTTTCTCAGCGAGTTGGGATACTCAGGATTGAACATTCCATACCTAAAATTCATGGTCATTTCGTCAATACGATATTCAGTCATATGCATTGAGCGTATCATGCGCGGTTCGCTGACAGCTTCGACAATTTTGGGATACAGAGATGCGGCAATTTCCTGAGCAAAAAAATTCTTTTGCAGCTTTACTCTCGGTTGCTGAAATATATTGATATATCGGATGCCGGTTCTGTTTACGGGTACCCTGTTTTTCTGGAAGAACGCAAACAAAATCGATTGAAACCACTGTTTGTGTTCCTCAAAGCTGGAATATTTGTTGATTTCGAACACGATAAACTTGTTTGATAAGATCAACTTGTTTTCACCGTCATTTGTGAAATACTCTCTCTGAATTCCCTCACGAATCTCACCTTTTGTGTTAGGCGAACTATTGTCGTTCTGATCAAAAACCACATTAATAGAGTTAAAACGAATAATTTGGTCCTTGCCACGCCGAGGGAAAATTCTTAATATTTCCTTTTCGATAGACTCACTGAAGGATGCGGTTGTCTCAACAAACTGAAGAAAATCAATCCGAACGATTACTTGACTCAAAAAACTGTTTCTGTAACATATGGAAGAATATTCTGACATTATAATACCTCCGTTTAACATTTCATCATATACGTTGCTATTGTTCCCATAGTCACTTATGGATGTCCTCCAAGAATACCTGCATCAACTCATGATTCTTCATTGCCGTTATCCAGTAGCAACATAAAGAATTCTTGATCCCGCTCAGAACTTTTCAAGAACGTATCCCATATTGCATCGAAATAAGCAAATCTGAATTTTTCAGCAAATCATTGCGGATGAGGTTTCTCTAGTGACCATTCTTCAGAAATAAATCCCGCATCTGCAGTGCAGACTTAGATATAGCATAATCTTTTTATGCGGAAATGGTTTTTACATTTTAGGACTTTAATCGATATTTTCTTGCCCTGCTACTACCTTCTGCAACAATCGCTCCGCTGGCGACTAATTCTGCCAAATACATCTTTGTGCGTGAGACTTGAAGACCGATGGCATCGGCAATTTGGGTGCTACTTGCTTCCGGTGTGTCGGTCAAATATTGAAGAATGTCGTTCTTTCGCTTTTCTGAGATAGAACTAGACTTTCCGCCACTTTTTGCCGCCACTTTTTTATCGCCACTTTTTGCCGCCACTTTATTGGCGGCAAGCGACAACACCAGTGTTGTGCGGTCCGGATTAAAACTCTCCACGATTTCCGGCTCCTGCCAGCCCTGTTTTTCCCAGACTGTACGGATGCTCGGCAAACCGCTGCCCGCGCGCTCACCGACATTGATCAGGTTGAACATCTTAATGAGTGACTCATTTCGTGGGTCAGATACGCCGCCGACAAGGGCCTCCTGCACATTGATGCGGAAAGCTCCGGGATTGGCAATGCGAATCTTATCCGACCATTTTTGAATCACCAGACCGCGTCGGTCATAGTAGTCAGCATGAATCAAGGCGTTTGCCAAAGCCTCGCGCAAAGCCTTATGCAGAGGGGTGTCGTCAATGCGATCTGTACCCTCCAGTTTAAAAGGCACTTTAATATCCTGCGCGATTCGGTTGTATACACGGAAGTAGAAGTCGCAAATATTACCACTCCAATCGCCGGAACTGGAGACTATACGATCTGTCCACCGTTCATCTTCTGTAGCCGAACGGTCATGCTCTTGATAATCCAGAAAATAATGTGGGAACTCGCGTACAATTTCGTATTCATGGCCGAACATAAGCAATCCGGCAGCAGTGGGGCGCAGCTTGCCATCTGCGTCTCGTGCCATAGCACCGATGCGGTGCAGAAAATCCTCCACAGCTAATTCTGACCATACATGGCCGGGTCGGAGATTATCCATGCGCTGGCGATAGCGGCGAATGGTGTCCGTATCAAGGCAGTCTATCGTCATAGTATCCATGACGCGGGCGTCCTGCGAAATATCCGCCTGATCCCGCATCATGGCGCGCACTTCATCCTTGGTGCAGCGGTAATCACCCTCGCCATTTCGACGATACGTTCCCGAAAAAGGATCAACGCCTGTGTAGACCGGCTTATCGTGGCGGTCAGCGCGGGGCACTTCGATAACAACAATCCGGTTGCCGCCGCTTTCTACAATTTGTACATTTCGGTCAGAAAGAATATTTACATTGACGATGGAATGATTATTGACGCTGTTCCAGAAGTCAGAAACAAGTTTTTCGGGAGAGGCGAGTTGCACACTGGAAAAACTCTTGTCTGCATTTTCTATAACGCCAAGCAGAATATAACCGCCGAAAGTATTGGCAAAAGCGGAGTATGTCTCCCAGATGCTATGGGGTAAACCGCCTTGTGCCTTTTTGGCTTCAAGGCGGTTGTTTTCTTTGTATTTACTCAATTGGGATAAATCTAGCATAACATCTATCTCCCGAATATGTTATTTACAATTAAGCTAAACCCATTATAGTGCATAGAGCGCGTAAAGGTCAATGAAATCGCATGATGCCAGGATAAAATTTTTGATGTTAATATTGTAGGGGTTCCTAACCCAGATACGTGTTCAATCAATTAATATATAAAATGTGGCTATTCCTTTAAGTAATTCGACTTAAAGGAATAACCACATTACCAATCAATTCTATCGCAAAAGGCATGAAAGCAAAACTTCTTACCGCTTATTCCATAACCACCTGCATCAGCTTATCGTAGCTGTCCACCACATCGTAGACGACGCTGTCGTTGCTGATGGCGGCAAAGTGGGCTTTGGCGCATTGGATCTTTAGGTCCTCAACGCCGCGCAGCTCATTGCGGTCAAGCAGGGTCGTGCCTTTGGTTTCGGCAATAAAATAGATATGCTTGACCGTTCCCTCGTGGAAAGCAATCGCCCAGTCCGGGTTGTACTTGCCTACCGGCGTGCTGATGAAAAAGCTGCCGGGCAGCTTGACATACACGGCAATTTTGTCGCAAACATCCAGCTCGTGGGCAAAGCGGCGCTCGTTGTCGGAATCGTAAATCACATAATTGTACAGGCTGCGGTCAGCGGGCATGGCGTTTACGCCCTGTCTGCCGTGCAGGTTTGCCAGCATAAAGATGTCGGCGCTGTACGATTCCTCCAGCCTGTTGTAGGTGATATGCTCAATGATCATATCCGCCTTTTGGTTGTTGATGATTTTTCCCGCCTTGATGATAAAGTCCTCCGGGTTCAGCTTATATTGGGCAAACACAAGCGGGGCAATGCCCTGCAAAATGGCGGCAATCGTGGCGCGGGTCAAGCCGGTTTCCTCTACCAGCTTGCCCACAAGGTCGTAGCGCACATTGCCCAGTGCCACCCGGTCAGCGGCGTCCTGATCGTTGTGTCTTTTGACAAACGCCTGCCCCTGCTCCAGCTGCTCGCGGGAGGTCAGACTGGCGGTCTGCTCGCCGTATTCGGTTTTGACATACACCTTGGAAATATTCAGGTGGGCGTCCAGCTCCCGCACCGAACGGTTGATCAGCTCCTGCGTGTCAAAGGAAACGGTGTAAAAGGTTTTGCGGTTGATGCGCTGCCACAGCTTGGCAAATTCGCGGTCATGCAGCTTCTGCTCGTCCACTTTGGCTTGCACATTGTTGTCGTGGGCGTTCTCCGGGCGCAGGGCGCGGGGGTCGTAGATGCTGCTCAAAACCTGCATCACAGCGCCCTCGCAGCCCTGTACTTCCTCTGCCACCTGTACGGTGCCGGTGTCCTTGGCGGCGTAGTATTTATCAGTCAGTGCGCCGCGGTGTACATAGCCCTGCTGCACCAAATCCTCATAAATCGCCGTGGCAAGTGCCGGCGTGATTGTTACCTGTGCGCCGTTGGCATCGGTCAGGATCTGCCCCGCAAACAACCCTGCATCCACGGCGCGCGGGCGTGTGGACATCGACTCTGCCAGCCCCTCCTGCAGGGCGGTGGCAAATTTGCCGAACGCCATATCGGTGATCAGCGTCAGCTTGTTCAGCTCCAGCACCTCGCTGCCCAACACGCTTTCGTCCATGCGCTCGCCGTTCTGGTTGACGCACAGGCGCAGACCGCGCCCGATTTCCTGACGGCTGCGGATTTCCGATTCGCCCTGCGTTTTCAGCGTGCAGATCTGGAACACATTCGGGTTATCCCAGCCCTCGCGCAGGGCAGAGTGCGAGAAGATAAACCGCACCGGCTCGTCCAAACTCAGCAGGCGTTCCTTGTCGCGCATAATCAGGTCGTAGGCGTCGGTGTCGTCGCTGGTTTGGGTCTTGCGGTCAACCTTGCCCTCCACAAAGCGGGCTTTTTTGCCCTTTTTCTTGTCGATGGAAAAATACCCCTGATGGCTGCTGTGGGCGTCCATACGGCTCAGGTACGCCCAATAGGCGTCATCGCCCAGCTCGCGCTGCATTTCACTTACCAGTGCGGTGTATTCTTCCTCAAACATTTTGGCGTATTCGCCGTTGCGCCCATCATCGCTGTCGGTATCGTAGACACGGTACTTGTCCACCTTGTCGATAAAAAACAGGCTCAGCACCTTGATGCCGCGGGGATACAGCTCGCGCTCGCGCTGCAGATGGGTGCGTATGGTTTCGCGTATCTGGACGCGGCGCTGCAGCTCCACCATCTGGGCGTTGCCGTGTATCTGCCCGGCGTAAAGTTTCAGCCCGTTCAAAAAGGTGACCGAATTATCCCGCCCGTCAATGCCGTCCTGCAAAATGACAAAGCGGTCGGCGTATTCCTGTAAGCCGCCGGACAGCGCAAACAAATCGTCGCCGCCCTGCACTTTTTTGACCACGGTGTGGGTGCCGCCCGCGCCCTTGACCTCAAACCCCAGCCGTGCGGTGGGGGCTTTGTTTTTGTACAGGTCAATGCCCTCGACATACACATAGCCGTTGGTGGCGGTGGAGCCGGTCAGCGTGACGCCCAGCGCGGCAATGCGCTTGACAAGGTGCTGGTTGTAGGCATCCATTGCGTCCAGACGGTAGATCATATCATAGGCTTCGCGGTGGGTGGCAGAGTAGCGCAGCGTGAACAGCGGGTTGAATTTTTTCAGGCTCTCTTTGGTTTGCTTGCCCTCAACGCTTTGCGGCTCGTCAATAATCAGGATAGGGTTGGTTTTGGCAATGATGTCAATCGGTCGGCGGCTGCGGAAGGAATCCAGCGCTTTGTCAATAATGCGCTGATTTTTGCCGGAGTTGAACGCCTGCATATTGATGATCATCACATTGATGGCACTGTCGGACGCAAAGCGGTCAACCTCCGGCAAATCGTCCGAAGTGTAGGTGAAAAAACGTATCTTCTTGCCGTACTCGGCGGCAAAATGCTCCTGTGTGGTTTGCAGGGACTTGTACACGCCCTCGCGTATGGCAACCGATGGCACCACAACGATAAACTTGCTCCAGCCGTAGCGCTTGTTCAGCTCGTACATGGTTTTGACATAGGTATAGGTCTTGCCGGTGCCGGTTTCCATCTCAATAGAAAGGTTGATGCCCGGTCCGGTCAGCGCGTCCGAGGGTGCCAGCCCGTTGCGGCGCTGCACAGCCTTTACATTTTGCAGCAGACGTGCGCGGGTCAGCGCAGGTACAAGGGGCTGGTTGCGAAAGCCCACCTCGGTCAGATCAAAGGACTGCTGCAGGTTGGCGGTATCGCCCAAATCGATGCGATAGGTCGTGGTGCAAAAGGGCTGCCCGGCAAACACATCGCAGACGGCATCCGCCGCTTGTGCCTGAAACGGCTGGTATTTGAATTGCAGCTTCATCATATCACCCTGACCTTTGTATCGGGGGAGAGGTTCTTGAAAATCTCGGTCACATTGATTTTGTCCGCATCGGCGGCAAAGGCGCTGTCACGGAAGATGACCTGCAGCGGTGCCTCGGCAGCCATGGCGCGGATGACGCTGTGGGGGATATGCTCGTCAAAGCAAGCCATCAGGGCACCGCTGTCCACGTTGTGGATGGTGCAGCCGTCCACGGTGGTTGTGGTGTGGGGCAGGTGGATGGGAACGCCGCAGTCCAGCAGGCAGGCGTACAGCAGGTCAAGGTCGGTGCGGTCGGGCTTGATGTTGCTGACGGCTTCGCCCAGCATGGTCTGGGTGAATTCCTCGGGTTTATAGTAGACATCCCGCATATTGGAGGAGTCGACGCGGAACACGCGGAAACCGATGTCGAGGTCGGCATCGGGATGCTCGGCTTTGATTTTATCGCCCGCGCGGCGGATGCGCTCTTTGCCGATTTCGCAGATGTTTTTGTAGCCCGCCTTGTACGCTTCGGATTTTTCATCGCAGGGTTCGGGCAGCTGCACCATGATGAATTTGCGGTGACCGCCGTCCTCGGCGTTCAGCTGCATAACAGCGTGGGCGGTGGTGGCAGAGCCGGAGAAGAAGTCGAGGATGGTGGCATTACTTTGAAGTGTGGCTCGTAATAAGTATGTCATTAAGCGAAGATGTTTGGCATTTTGAAAGTATTTGCCCCCCCCATTAAATCAGTGAGCATTTCTGTATTCCATTGGGCATCATATAAGCCAAGCGAAGATTTAATTGGAATGTATCTATTTGAAAATTCATTGAAATATTCTTTGGCTCGCACTTGCCCTGTTTCAGATTTTGGGAAAATAATCCGCCCATCGCTAATTAGGCGTTGAAGCTCATTGGGAGCAAAAGCCCATGTATCTAAGAAGCGATGTCCTGTTGCAGGGTCGATAATTTCATACGCTTTTTCACTTGTGGTACTTTTTAGATTTGTGTTAC
>UMBM01041796.1_pt1 | contig 9646 bp, 10 predicted proteins | sample 1963971 | NCBI WGS metagenome assembly UMBM01 (sample SAMEA4835942, study PRJEB28245) | human gut metagenome | biome: gut microbiome; material: fecal sample | place: Denmark | collected 2008 | reverse complement strand
GCCCCAACGGGAAGAAGAGAAAGACGTTCATCAGCATCTCGCGGTAGAGTTCCGGCTGCTGCTGGGCGGCGGTGAAGGTGGCAAAAGGGGTGAGGATGAGCTCGTAGTTGCCAGGTGTGCGATTCAGAATGGTGGCGTAGAGGATGGCTATGACAGCTGCACAAAACAACACAAAATTTGCCATCGTCCACCTGCGTAGCTGAACTTTTGTGCGCAGATATCCCCAAGCGACAATGGCTATAACGATAGCCAGAATAATATTCGACAAAGGCTTTGAATAGATTGATTGAAACATAAATTATTGTTATCGAACGTGGAACGATAATTATGCGGCAATGCGAAGCACGGGACAGTAGCTGAGGCTGGCCGGATTTATACATCTATTTCCTATAGTCCCGCTTGCGATTAGATAGAATTATTGTATCCGTAAATGTTGATGTTGTCAACCGGTGAAGCCTTCTTACCTCATAAATGCAGCCTGTTATGCGCATATGTGGATCACAATGTGCAATTTGCAAACTGCCTTCCGCTTTGTTGCCCTCTATTCGCATAATTCCCCATTGTTTGCAGACAAAAGCAATGTGATTTCGAACGCATAAAGTGGAGGAGCAATATATGAAAGCAACCGGCATCGTCAGACGCATTGACGACCTCGGGCGGATCGTCATCCCGAAGGAGATCCGCCGTACCCTGCGTATCCGCGAGGGCGACCCGTCACAGATAACATTGGCACGGTGGGAGAGATTCTGCTTTGCCATGCTGGATCTGTCAAAAAGATGGGCGCTGGATTGTACATAGTGACGGAGGATGAGGGCAAAGCCGTGGGGATTCGGGAGGGGTAAAAATGCGAAGGATCACCTTCTTGTAGCCTTCACTACTGTTAATCGGTACCTATTTTAGTTTTTTTGCAAAATTCTTCATTGATTTTAATTATAATCAGCGCCATTATTTTTAGGAGCTCCAAATAATCCTGCTGCTGCATTTCTTCGTTTAGCGTACAGGTGTCATGAATATATCTATTACGCAAATCAAAGCCGTTAGAGAATTCCGCTTTGTTCAGCATAAAGTTCAAATAGTCCTGTTCTGGTCCGGAAAACAGTGTGCCTTTGTAGCGTAAATCCCCCGATGCAGCAAGAATGTCAACCTGCTCACGAAGTTCGCTGCCATAATAAATTGGACAAATAACTTCGCTTACGAAAAGATCTTTTAAAACGGAAACTCGTTTTTCCTCAATCGTTATATATCCATCTTCGGAGATAGCCAAATCAGAATGTTCAAGCAACCAGTCTAAGCTCTTACGTTGGTAGTCTCGGAAATCTTCCTTCTTCATTTTTTCGGATAGTAGCAATTCGGGCAATGTCTGATATTTACTGCGCGTTTTCTCAGTATAGTTCATCATTGATTGGTCCGAAAACAGAAGAAACATCTCACTTTGCACAGTTTCCGAGGCAGCATAGGCGTATTTATTCCTAATCATACTTGGAATTTCGCTAAAAACAACATGTCCGGAAGACATCTCCAGCAACTCCCGATCTACAAAGCCGTCTTCACAATATAAGCGATATTGTTTCAGAATGCCATCGATCGCGCTACACATGAGTTTGCACTTCTCAGCAAACGATGTTCCCGAAGAAGGCGGAAAATATGTAAAGCCATTCGCTCCGAAATTGGTTCTTAAATATTCTTCAAAAAACCATTGGAAGATGTTCTCAATTTGAATTCCTAGACGGCGAAGTTCTTGGCTATATGCAGCCATTTGAAGCGAACTGAGGCTTTGTTTTAAACGAAAATCTATACCTATTACATACTCTTTATTACCCTTTGCACCCAGAGTTCTTTCAAACACTCCTAGTTTATTTTTCAGTGAAACAAAACTGCAACGGAAGCAGCGATCCACGTACTCAAACAAATAGATGAAATTATTCAACAATGTCGGATAGTCTTGATTTTCTTCAATCCACTCTCTGCTATATGCGCAAGAAATTACGCCTCGGTCATATGACATTTCGACCGAGCCATTCGGTATTGACTTAAAAGTTACATTTGCGCCATAGGTCATACCCGGGCTATTCGCGAACAACTTTTCTTGAAGAGCTTTCATTTTCTTCTTAGCATCTCGGCGAAGCCTGTCAGATAATGGGAACACGCCTGAGCTCTGTGCTTGCGCTACCAACTGCAAAGTGTTGATATTTGCATCATCACGATTAACAAACTCCGCAAGCACCTTGTCGCGCATACTCTGGGTGAACTCTCTTGGAAAGCTTAGCGATGGATCATCTCGTCCATGTAGCGTCAGGTAATGAGAAACTAAGTGCGGTGCAGTGCCGCTATTATGCAGCAAATGATTTGCAATCACCTCTCCGAAGGCTGCCGAAAGCTCATTCTGATATAAAATCTGCCAAACAATATGTTCTCCAGTTTCTAAGAGTTTCTCGAGAATCGCCGGTGAAATGCGCCGGTATACCTTGTATACGCAAATCAATTCCCAGAAGTCATCCCAATAGTTGCAGTCCGTAGATTGGTAGAGCTGAATTAAGTTATCATCTGATATCGTAGTGCAAAATACACCCAAGATTCTTGGAATTAATCGACTTTTCTCATGGTAAGCTCCATACTGTTCGTCATCCCAGTGGTCCAGCCGTGCTCCAACATCAAAGAACTTTTTAATGTTATAAAGTTCTAGCATTGTGTTGATGTCAGTGCTGCTAATATAGTTATCCCAATTTTGAAATACGGCTTCTGTTTCCTTTAGGTAGTACCCTGAACTCATATCGTGTATCCCGTAGAATTTAATATTACTTCGCTCTGACAAAACCACTCACCTCAACATCTCATCTTGCGCAATCTGTCTCCTTGACTTTATAAATCAGTTAGCCGTTGATACATTCTCATCAATTCGGCCACACAGGCTGTTTCTGTGTTGAGTTTACCCCAGAAACCGTAAACCTGCATGACGGCTCTATCATTGGCTTGATGGGCTTTCTGCTCCTGATTTTCTCATCTCTACTTACTCCCCATTCCAGACATACGCCGTATACCGTCCGCCGCTGAGCTTGATGATCTCGCCGGATTTCAGCAGCTCTGCCAGCGCGCGCTGGACGGTGATCTGGCTGATATCCGGGCATTTTGCCATGATCTCACTCTTGGTGATCTTGCCGAGGTGGTTCCTGATGATCTCGCGCACCCGGTCGGGCTTGGAAAGCCCCTTGGTGGTCAGCAGCTCGATTCGGCTTTCAAAATCTCGATATGCCGCCGCCAGAATGCCCAGCATATAGGTGACAAAAGGCGCATAATCGTTCGTCCCCTCGTGCCAGTTGCAGGAGCTTTCCTGCAACGCCTCGTAATAGGTCTCCTTGGTATCGGAGATCAGCTTTTCGATACTGATATATTTGCCGACAAGATAACCGGAGCGGTACAAAAGCAGCAGTGTCAGAAGTCTGCTCATGCGGCCGTTGCCTTCGTTGAAGGGATGGATGCAGAGAAAGTCTAGAATGAAGATGGGGATCAGCAGCAGCGGGTCAAGCTCGGCGTCCTGCGCGGCCGTCTGGAAGGCGTCGCAAAGTGACTCCATCGCTCCCGGCGTTTCCCACGCGGAGACAGGCTCAAACCGGACGATCTTCCGGCCGTCCGGCAATTCCTCGGCAATCACATTATCCGAGTTTTTGAAGCTGCCGCCGATGGACTTATCGCTGTACTTGTACAGATCCCGATGAAGCTGCAAGATAACGGACGGCCTAGGCGGAATATAGTCATGGCTTTCATGAATCGTTGCAAGCACATCGCGGTATCCGGCAATCTCCTTCTCGCTGCGGGTCTGGGGCATGGTCTTTTCGCGGACGATCTTTTTCAGGCGGTCGTCCGTGGTGATGATGCCCTCGATGCGGTTGGAGGCTTCGGTGCTCTGAATCCGCGCAACCTCCAGCAGGCTGGAAAGTGTGTCGGCCTCGGCTTCGATGAAAAGATTCTGCTGCCCCTTGTATTCATGAATCTGCGTGAGGTAGGCCACGACCTCCGGCGTCAGGAGTTGATTGTATTCTGCTTTGAAGTGAAAGGCTCTCATTCAAGTTCCTCATTTGCGTTTTAATTTTATCATAATCGCTTCGATGATACAATTATAGTATACCCATACCACAACATCACGTCAACCCCAATTTCATCATTTCTGCGTAAATGATGAAATTGGCAAGGCAAATGACAACGTAGCGCGTTCTGCCACTCGCCCTCCTGCTTGCATTTCTGCAAGATTTCAGGAGGGCTTTTTTGTTTTCTTGAGCATGTGCCAGATTTCACAGGTCTACGTCAATTTCTCCGTATATTCAGGTGACAAGGAAAAATTGTCAGAAAATCTGAAAGGAGAAAATGCCTATGAACCTATTTGATACCGTGAAGGCCGCCGTCACTCCGCGCATGGCGGCGGAGCGGTACGGGCTGCCGATCCAGCAAGGCAGCATGATCTGCTGCCCCTTCCACGCCGACCGCACGCCCAGCATGAAGCTGAACGAGGATTACTTCTACTGCTTCGGCTGCGGGGCAACTGGTGACGTGATCGACCTTGCGGCGAGGCTCTTCGGTCTGAGCGGCTATGATGCGGCGAAGAAGCTGGCGGCGAATTTCGACATCGCCGGGCAGAAGCCGTCCATTCTCGCAAGGCTACAGCGGGGAGCATCGCAGGCAGAAGCCGAACGGCGCTGCTTCCGCGTGCTGGGAGACTACCTGCAAATCTTGCAGGACTGGAAGACGAATTGTGCCCCGCAATCGCCGGAGGACGCCATCGACCCACGCTATGCGGAGGCCTGTCATATGATCGAGCGCATCGGGAATATGCTGGACATTCTGGCCTTCGGCACGCCGCAGGAGCGCGCCGAGGTGGTGGCCGACTTGCAGAAGGACGAGCGGCTCATGCGGATGGAGGCGCGAAACCGACAGATCAGGGAGGAAGCGCATGGAACGAAATGAACCGCCCCGCTGGATGCAGGACAAGCACTTCAACGAAGTCCTGTTCTGCGAGGACTTTCTATCGGCGCACCCGATGGTCTGCGTGGACGGCAGCTTCTTCACCGTGGAGGGCCGCGTTGCTGACGAAGAAGGCATTCGCAAGCAGATCTATGAGATGCTGCGCCCGCATTTTACGAGCGGCACGGCCCGTCGCGCCACAAGCCTGCTGGAAACGCTCAGGCTGGAGGCCTACACGCCGGAGCTGCCCATTCAGGAGGATCGCATCCACGTTGCCAACGGCACGCTGTTTCTAAATAGTGAGTTTTGCGCCGAAAAAGAATTCTGCCGCAACCGGCTTCCCATCCGATATGACCCAAGCGCGCCGCAGCCGGTGACATGGCTGCGGTTTTTGTCTGACCTGCTGGAACCGGAGGACATCCTGACCTTGCAGGAATACCTCGGCTACTGCCTGATTCCGACAAACCGCGGGCAGGTGATGATGCTGCTCAAGGGCAACGACGGCGAGGGCAAGAGCCGCATCGGCGTGGTGATGCAGAAAATGCTCGGCAGCAACCTGAAAAACGGCAGCATCGCCAAGGTGGAGCGCAGCCCCTTCGCCCGCGCCGATCTGGAGCACGAGCTTTTGATGGTGGATGACGATATGAAGCTGGAGGCGCTGCAATCCACGCACTATCTCAAGTCCCTCATCACCGCCGAAATGCCGATGGACTTGGAGCGCAAGGGCGAGCAGAGCTATCAGGGCAAGATGTATGTCCGGTTCCTTGCCTTTTCTAACGGCGATCTGGAGTCGCTCTACGACCACTCGGACGGCTTTTACCGCCGTCAGCTCATCCTGTCGGTGAAGAAAAAGCCGCCAAATCGCGAGGACGACCCCTTTCTCGCGGACAAGCTCTGCGGCGAGATCGAGGGCATCTTCCTCTGGTGCTTAGAGGGTCTGCGCCGCCTGCAAGAGAAGAACTTCCGCTTCACGGAGAGCGCGCGGACGAAAGCCAACCGCGAGGACGCGCGCCGCGAGGCCGACAATGTGCTGCTGTTCCTGCGCTCGGAGGGCTACATCCGCCTGAAAGCGGACAGCGCCGTGACATCGGCCAACCTGTACGCCATCTATTGCCTCTGGTGCGGCGACAACGCCTACACGCCGCGCTCCGCGCGGACGGTGAGCATGACGCTGAAAAAGCACGCCGACGAGTTCGGCTTGGAGCACGACAATCACATCCAGAACGCCCTCGGCAAGCGGGTCAACGGCTTCTGGGGCATTGAGGCGCTGGTCGCGCCGCCGGTTTTATGAGATCAGACACGAAATTCTCCATCCCATCCATCCCAAGCATCCCAAAACCCCCGGATGGATGGGATGGATGGGATAGATGTTTTTCAGTTTACCCGCAAAGGAGGATGCAATGGGAAGAGTTTATTATAAGGAGCTGCCGCTGTTTCACTTGTACGACAGCGATCTGACCGGCACGCAGAAGCTGCTGATGACGCTGCTTCTGGTGGAGCGGTACGATATTTACGACCTGAGCTGCCTTGCGCGGATGCGCCCGGAGGACGTGGCCGCCGATCTGGCGGAGCTGAAACGAAAGGGGTATCTGCAAGGCAGGTGAAAACCGGAAAGAAATTTGCGCGGCGGCGAAAGGATTTTGCGAAACCGTGCTGCTCGGAACCGCGCACCGGCTTCACGGATGCGCGTGGGGCTGCACGGTTTAGAGCAAAGTCACGCGGCTTCGAAAAGTCGATACCCCTCACTTACGAAGATGGCATCGACCGCCGCGCTTCCAGCGGATTTTGGGAAAACAGAAGATTACGCCAAACAGCGAAGCAGGTTTTCGGAAACGCGAACCCGCTTCGCTGTTTTCATCACGAAAATTTGGGAGGTTTTTATGAACATCAGAAATGAGATCAAATCGCAGATCGTCCGCGCCGGTTTTACCATGCAGGAGGTCGTTGACCGGCTGGCCGAGGAACATGATTGGAGCGACAGCGTTTCCAATCTGTCCGCAAAGCTGCAAAGGGAGAGCATCCGCTACAAGGAGGTCGTGGAGCTGGCCGACGTGCTGGACTGCGACATCGTGTGGGTGAAGCGAGGGGTTCGCCGATGAAACGCTTTGCCAAGTACAAAGGGCCGGAAATCGGGTACATCGAGTCCCACAACGAGCGCACCAAGGAGAAATACGCCAGCAATCCCGACGTGGACACGTCCCGCAGTCACCTCAACTTCCATCTGGTGACGCCCCAGCGCAAGTACCGCGCCGAGGCGGAAAAGCAGATCGCAGAGGTTGGCTGCCGCACGCGGTCGGGCAGCGTGCGCGTGGTGGAGGCTCTCGTGACGGCCAGCCCGGAGTTCTTCAAGGGCAAGAAGAAATCCGAAGTCAGAGCCTATTTCACCGAGGCGCTGGACTTTATCCAAGAGCATCAAGACCCGAAAACGATCATATCCGCCGTGGTGCATATGGACGAGAAAACGCCCCATATGCACCTTTGCTTTATCCCGCTGACGGAGGACAAGCGACTCAGCGCCAAAGAGATCGTCGGCAACAAGAGGAAGCTGACGCAGTGGCAGGACAGGTTCTGGGAGCATATGGTCAGAAAATACCCGGATTTGGAGCGCGGCGAAAGCGCCAGCGAAACCGGGCGCGACCATATCCCGCCGCGGCTGTTCAAGGAGGCCGTCCACCTGAACCGGATGAAGGAGCAGATCATGGCGATTCTGAACGACACCAATCCGTTCAACAAAAAGGCCAAGCTGGACGAGCTGGAAGCGCTGCTGGGCAAATACGTTCCCGGCGCGGAGGCTCTGCGGACGAAGCTCAAGAAGTACGACGCAGCCTACAAGGCGCTGACCGCCGAGAATGCGGCGCTCGAAAAGCAGCTGGGCGCTGCCTCCAAGGAAAGCGTCCTGAAAAAACTGGAAATCAACGAAAAGCTCCGGGAGCTGGACGAGCTGCACCGCATGGTGGACGGCATCCCGCCGGAGATTTTGCAGGCGGCCAAGCAGGTGGTCGCGCATAAGCCGCAGGAAAGATGAGGAAACTAAGAATGTTAAAGGAGGCTGGTTCTATTTGGAGATGAATGTCAGGGACGATCAGAAGCTTGTTGAAATCTGGCTGACGAATGCAGAAAAAATTGACCCCGTCCTGCGGGAGGGGCTGAAAGAGATTTACGCCAAGTATAAGACGAAGAAATACATGGTCGCCGTGTTCGAGTCCGGCAAGGGTGATCTTTATGAGAACATGCGGGATCTGCTGCTCTTCAACCGGCGGCGCAGCGCCGAAAAGGCCGTGCAGCAGGCGAAAAAGCAGCGGGCCGTGGGCATGGAGCGGTAAGCCGCGGGCGGAAGGGAGCAATCCTTTCCGCCCGTTTTCTTTTTTGCCTGAATTTAATCCATAATATCACAGTCCGATCCGGCGCATAAATCCGTCATAGGTTTCTACACTGGCTTTATTCGTTTTCGTGACCTGCTTCATCTGGCAAATCCGGCTCGGAATCAGGCGCAGATTGGCAAACAGCCGCACGAGCCATGCCAGCGGCAGGAGCCAGTGGCGGTTCCGCAGAAATGTATAACGCGATTCGATCTCCGCTGCCGGAGGAAACAGCATCTTCCGTAGGACACGGCTCCTCGACGGAGCTTCGTCCTTTTCGTTGCGCAGTTCGATGACGGCATGATCGCGGGAATGCCCGAACAGATCGGAATCCAGTGTGTAAGACAGCAGCCTGTCCAACGCTTCTGTGTCTGGTTCTGGTAAGGGGCAAATTGTCTTCGTTCCGAACCATACGCGGCAGGCGTTCATCACGATGTGGAAGAAATCCACCAGATGCAGTGTAGTGAACTCTCCCACGATGGCTTGCCAATGTAGGCTGTCGTCCTTGTGCTTTATATACAGCGCAACATCCAGATACATCCGCAGTCCCGCACCACCGCCGTAAAGGTGCTTGGCCAGGTGGCAGACCGTGTAGATAAAGTGAAAATCATCCTCCGGACGGAACCGAAGCCCGTCATCCGGTTCAGCATGCGCCCACGCGGCATCAAAGTATGCCTGCAAATCAGTCCTGCCGTCCAGATTACCGTCCATGAGATTGGTGTGAATTTCGTAATATTCCGCATCTTTTATGTAGGAATACGTCGGCTCCCAGTCCTGCTTCACGGTATAGCCCAGCGACAGCATCAGGTTATGCACCTTCTGCCGATCCTCTGGATGAATGAGCAGGTCGATATCGCCAAAGGTACGCAGCTCCGGTGTAGGATACAGTTTGCGGAGATAATAGCCTTTCACCGGCATATGGGCGATGCCATGCTCCGTAAAGCTTGCCGACAAGGTCTCGAAGTCCACGCAGCGGTTGAGATTCGTTGCAACCGTGCCGTACAGCAGCCCATCGAGCTGGCGGCAGACATTTGGGTCGTCAAAGAGCTTCCAGCGTTTGTTTTCATACGCCAGAACCGGCAGGAGATTCTGCTCTGCCGCCGTCCGCCACAGATGCGGGATATTCCAAAGCCCGTCCGGTTCCGGCGGGGTATCCTGTACGAAGCTGTGTAGGAGGAGCGGGAACTGAGTATCTAACATAAATGTTACCTTTCTTGGGTGGTTTCCGGCACAAGGTCGATCACGACGATCTCCGGCGGGTTATTGATACGCGGAATCATGCCGTGGCCCGCGAGACCGGAGGTAATGACCATCTGCATATGTTCTCCAAGGCG
>UMBM01052096.1_pt1 | contig 9655 bp, 8 predicted proteins | sample 1963971 | NCBI WGS metagenome assembly UMBM01 (sample SAMEA4835942, study PRJEB28245) | human gut metagenome | biome: gut microbiome; material: fecal sample | place: Denmark | collected 2008 | reverse complement strand
TATGCCGCAGAAAATATACGGGGCTACTTGTGGTATGTAGAGGAGAACAACATAGAACCGGTATAACTCACTCTCCATCCACTATCAATTATCAATTATCAACTGAATTATGAAAACATTTCTCCAACTGGTCGCCCGCGACCTTTACGCCAAAATAGGAAACGACCTCTCGCGCACCGCCATCGTTTTCCCCAACAAACGTGCCAGTCTGTTCTTCAACGAATATCTGGCAGCTGAAACGGACCGCCCTTTGTGGTCGCCTGCCTACGTCAGCATCAGCGAACTGTTCCGGCAACTCTCTCCATTGAAGTCCGGTGACCCTATCCGCCTGGTATGCGAACTGTATAAGGTGTTCCGCGAAGAGACCCGCAGCGAAGAAACTCTGGATGACTTCTACTTCTGGGGAGAACTGCTCATCAGCGATTTCGATGACGTAGACAAAAACCTTGTAGATGCCGACAAACTCTTCAGCAACCTGCAAGAACTGAAGAACATTATGGACAATTACGACTTCCTCGACCAAGAACAAGAAGAAGCCATCCGCCAGTTCTTCCAGAACTTTTCCATAGAAAAGCGCACGGAGCTGAAAGCCAAATTCATCTCCCTCTGGGATAAACTGGGCGACATCTACCGCCACTACCGCCGCAATCTTACAGAACTGGGCATCGCCTACGAAGGCATGATGTACCGCAATGTCATGGAGCAACTCGACACCGACCGACTGCGCTACGACCGCTATGTATTTGTCGGCTTCAACGTGCTGAATAGAGTAGAAACCCGTTTCTTCCAGCTCTTGCAGGATGCCGGAAAAGCAATGTTCTATTGGGATTACGACGTGTTCTACACCCGTCTTCCCCTTGAGCAAAAGCCGCCCTATACCCACGAAGCAGGCGAATTCATCCTCCGCAACCTAAAGCTGTTTCCCAACCAACTGCCCGAAACTTCTTTTGATGTACTGCGGAAACCCAAGAACGTACGCTTTATCTCCGCTTCTACCGAAAATGCACAAGCCCGCTACTTGCCGCAATGGATTAGGGGGAATGAAGAATTAAGAACCCCTTCTTCATTCAAAGACACTGCCGTTGTCCTTTGCAACGAATCCCTACTGCTTCCCGTCCTCCACTCCATTCCGGCAGAGGTAAAGAACGTCAACATCACAATGGGATTTCCCCTTGCCCAAACTCCGGTGTACAGTTTTATCAACGCCCTTGTAGAGCTACAGACTACCGGCTACCATGCAGGTACCGGACGATACATCTACGAAACCGTAATCACGCTGCTGAAACACCCTTACACCCGGCAACTTTCCCCCAATGCCGAAACACTGGAAAAACAGCTTACCCGGGACAACCGCTTCTATCCCCTTCCCTCGGAGCTGAAGCAGGACGCATTCCTTGAACAAGTCTTTACACCACAGAACGGCATCGCCGCCCTATGCAGCTACCTCACCGAACTGCTTCGCGAAGTGGCCGTCCTCTACCGCCAGGAAAAAGACGTGGAAGACATCTTCAACCAGCTGTACCGCGAGTCTCTGTTCAAAAGCTACACCCTCGTCAACCGCCTGCTCAGCCTGATAGAGACCGGCGAATTGAGTGGTGTGCGCACAGACACGCTGAAGCGACTGCTGAACCGCTTGCTTACCTCTGCCAACATTCCCTTCCACGGAGAACCCGCCATCGGCATGCAAGTAATGGGGGTGCTGGAAACGCGTAACCTCGATTTCCGTAACCTCATCATGCTCTCCCTCAACGAAGGGCAATTGCCCAAAGCCGGAGGCGACTCCTCCTTCATTCCCTACAACCTGAGGAAGGCCTTCGGCATGACCACCATAGAACACAAGAATGCCGTCTATGCCTACTACTTCTACCGCCTCATCCAACGGGCAGAAAACGTCACCTTATTATATAACACCTCTTCGGACGGACTGAACCGCGGGGAAATGTCCCGCTTCATGCTGCAATTCCTGGTAGAGTCACCGCACAACATCTCCCTTGAGTACCTTGAAGCCGGACAATCTCCACAGCAAGCCCGGGAAATTGAGATTCACAAGACACCGGAGATGTTGCAACAGATGTTCGACGCCTACAACATCCACCAACGTCCCAAAGCGTTCTTCTCCCCCTCTGCCCTCAATGCCTATCTGGACTGCCGCCTGAAATTCTACTACCGATACGTAGCCGGCCTGAAAGCTCCCGATGAAGTAAGCGCCGAGATAGACTCCGCCCTCTTCGGCACCATCTTCCACCGTTCCGCCGAACTGGTGTACAACGAACTGACAGCCAACGGACGGGAGATACGTAAAGACGACCTGGAACAATTACTGAAAGACGATGTTCGCCTGCAAGCCTATGTGGACAATGCTTTCAAAGAAAAGTTCTTCCATGTGCCCCTTACGGAGCAACCGGAGTATAACGGTACGCAGCTCATCCATTCCAAAGTCATCGCCTCTTACCTGCGCCAGCTCCTGCGCAATGACCTGCAATACGCCCCGTTCCGTATGGAGGGCATGGAACAGGACGTCAGAGAAATGATGGAAATAGATACTCCGCAAGGAAAGCTTGCCTTACAGATAGGCGGTACCATCGACCGCCTGGACAGCAAAGGAGACACGCTACGTATCGTGGACTACAAGACAGGCGGTACTCCCAAGACTCCCGAAAATATAGAACAACTGTTTACTCCCGCCGACAACCGTCCCAACTATATTTTCCAGACGTTTCTGTACGCCGCCATCCTCTGCCGCAAGCAATCGCTGAAGGTAGCCCCTTCCCTGCTCTACATCCACCGGGCAGCTTCCGAAAGCTACTCCCCGGTCATCGAAATGGGAGCGCCACGACAACCCAAGGTACCGGTCAACAACTTCGCTTTCTTCGAAGACGAGTTTCGCGAACGGCTGCACGGACTCCTGCAGGAGATATTCAGCCAAGAAGAAACATTCAGCCAAACAGAGGATACCCGGAAATGTGAATATTGCGATTTCCGCAGTCTGTGTAAGAGATAAAAAACAGACCATCCGTTCATAAGAAACAGATGGTCTGTACGACCGTAACAGACGGTCTATTTGAGTCTGACGGATGGTCTGTTTTACTTCAACGGACCATCCGTTCTATTTTCTTCGTTATCACTTCTTCACCGGAATAGAGAAGCTGAATATGGAGCCTTCGCCTTCCTTGGAAGTAAACCACAGTTTACCGCCATTCTTCACGACAAAATCCTTGCATAGCAACAAGCCCAGTCCCGAGCCTTCTTCGTTGTTCGTGCCGAACGTGCTGAAATGCGTATCAGTATGCAACAACTTCTTCTGCCCCTCCTCGCTGATGCCACAGCCATAATCCTGGACGCTGACAACTGCCATACCATCTACTTCCTCCATCTTCACCAGTACCTCTGAGTTCTCCTTACTGAACTTAATGGCATTACTCAACAAGTTACGGACCACTGTCTTCAGCATGTCAATATCAGCGTTGACCATCATTTTTTCCGGTTTCATCTCGCGGATTCTTATCTTCTTCAGGCTTGCCACCATACTGAAAATCTCAATGACACCGTCTGTCACTTCGACGAGGTCCACATCCTGATAAACCACGTTCAACTTACCGATTTGACTCTTTGTCCATTTCAGCAGGTTATCCAGCAATGAAAACACATCCTCCGTAGTCTGATTAGCCATCGTCAGAAGCTCGTACATTTCGGCGCCAATTTTCTCAGATGGCAAGTTCAATATCAGCATATTCAGCACCATTTTGATGGATCCCATCGGAGAACGTAAGTCATGGGCAATCACCGAATAAAGCTTGTCACGCCCGGCAATAGTACGTTGCAGTTCTTCCGTCTTACTCAAAATCAACCGTTTGGCAGCTACCAAAGATATTTGGTGGGTAACACGGATAATCAATTCCTCCTTATTGAAAGGCTTAGAGATGAAGTCATTCGCGCCAACCTGAAACCCCTTCACAATATCTGCCGTACTATTCAGTGCGGTCAGAAAGATGATTGGAATATCAGCTGTATTCGGATTTGACTTTAAATGTTGAGCTACTTCAAAACCACTCATGTCCGGCATCATTACGTCAAGCAAAACCAAATCAGGATTTTCCTTTTCCACCTGTTCCAACGCTTGCCGCCCGTTACTTGCAGTAGCAATCGCGAATTTCTCATTTGTCAAAAGCACTTTCAACAATAAAACGTTTGACATCACATCGTCAACGATGAGAATCTTGTATTCGGAAGGATTTATTTCCATGTTCATCTTTCTATATTGTTTTTCCCGTTATCAAAATTACTATTTAGTTAGGAACGATATTCCTTAAAATACTCTATTATATACTGTAAACCCTCTTCCAGCTCTATAGTCGGTTCCCAGCCCAACTTTTCCTTTGCCAGAGTGATGTCCGGCTGATGCTGTTTGGGATCATCATGAGGCAGTGGCTTGAAAATCAGTTTCGACTTGGAATTCGTCAGCCTAATGACCTTTTCCGCCAGTTCCAATATGGAGAATTCATTCGGATTTCCCAAGTTTACCGGACCGATAAAATCGTCCTCCGTGTTCATCATCCGCACCATACCTTCTATACAGTCATCTACATATTGGAAACTTCGCGTCTGATTACCCGAACCGTATATTGTAATATCCTGGTTCTGCAATGCTTGAACCACGAAATTGGAAACCACCCGTCCGTCATTCGGCAACATCCGAGGACCGTACGTATTGAATATACGGATAATCTTGATCCGCACTCCATTCTGGCGGTGATAGTCCATAAACAATGTCTCGGCACAACGCTTCCCTTCATCATAACAAGAACGGAGGCCAATTGGATTTACATTTCCCCAATAACTTTCCACTTGGGGATGAATAACGGGGTCACCGTACACTTCGCTGGTAGAAGCCTGCAATATCTTGGCATTCGTCTTTTTGGCCAGCCCCAGCATATTGATGGCGCCCAATACAGAAGTCTTGATGGTTTTAATGGCATCATATTGGTAGTGGATGGGAGAAGCAGGACAAGCCAGATTATAGATTTCGTCCACATCTGCCTCATAAGGGGTTTCCACATCATGCAGTACAAATTCAAAGCGGGGATTGCTCTTCAGATGAGTGATATTTCCTTCCGAACCGGTGAAAAGATTATCCAGACAAATCACCTGATGCCCGTCGTTTATCAATCGGGTACAAAGATGAGAACCTATAAAACCAGCACCGCCACTAACCAAAATTTTCTTCATGTAATGTTTTTTATAGTGCCTTAAAGCACATAGGACCTATTCTGTTTGTTTTGATGCTGACAAATGTAGGCGATTTGACTAAATTATGCAAGTTTGCAACGAAATATTTCACTTGTTAATGAATATAAAGAGGCAGATTAAAAAATCCACCCCTGAAATATTCATTTATTTATCCGCCACATACTCTTCTTTCTTATCCGGAATGCTGAAGTTCTTGTTCGCAAACAAGTCTGCCAGACCCGAAATTTGCTTTAAACGCAACACTTCGTCGCGATCCATTCCGATATTCTTCATTATCCATTCATCAGACATACCGGCTCTGTCCAATTCCGCAACAATATGGCACATCAACTCGATATTATGCGTACCACGGGCACGATTATGACGGATAGTGGACGCCATACGGTTGGAAAGTTCCTTGTCAATCACGACCACGGGAAGCAACCCGTTTTCGCGCTGATAAATTCTTTTGGATGTCTTCAACACCTGATAACGGTGGTAACCGTCCACCAGGATGTAGTTATCCTCTTCCTCATCATAGTAACAGACACAAGGCATGGTGAAACCATCTTCCCAGATGGAAAGCTCCAGAAGCTTCATTTCGGGCGGTGCCACTACATTCGGATTGTAATCGTTTGCTTGTATTTTCTCTATTGGAATTGCCCTTACGTTATATACCGGACTTTTATCTACGCTCATAACATCATATTTTTGAATTGTTCCATTATCTTGTCTCTTTTGTATGCCTCTTCCTTGTTCAAGGCAAAACCCATGTACTTGCAGGCATGGTCATTCTTCAGGATGCATATGCACATCCGCTTATAAGTGGGAATTTCCCGGAATTCCGCGATGTCAATATCATCCAGATAATCCATGCGCACCGGCTTCTTGTTTGTCTTGTAATTCGTGGTATTTATCACTTCAATGGACACTCCTGCATCCCTCAGCTTCTGGATGGTCTCGTCAGCCAGACACCCCCCTTTTGTACGCCAGAATTCAATGCTGACAGTAAGCTTTTTCAAGTAGTTCCTCCGGGTCTCTTCCGGCAAGGTGGAAAGCAGGAACTGCATAAAGCCTTTCCACGTATACCCTTCGGGCAGTCGGACCGTCTGCCACCCCATAGCACGCGTCCCTCCGTAAATACCGGTAAAGTTCACCCCGTTGACCCGCCCTATCATTCTTCCCCAAGTATTCGGGTCGATGACACGATACAGCTTCAGGCTCTCTTGTGCCTCACAAAGAAAAGGGCTTGCCACACGCTGGCGTTCGATATTGACTCCGGCTTTATAATATAGGTCATACAAATGGTTATAGTCAAAGCCGAATTTGCCATTGGCCGTCCAGATATCCGTCGTCTTCCAATCATAAATGGGATAAGCATTGAAAATGTCATTGCCTATCTTCGAGGTCCAGCGGTAATTGTGGTACATCTGATACTTCCGGTTCAGATGGATGCTGCGCCAGCGGTTAAAACTCTCTTGCGTACGGATGCCTATGAGAAAGCAGGCACGCACTCCATCCTTCTTCTCATGCAGCCATTTGGCAAAGTGCATCTGGAACTCATAATCCCACATTTCGGGAGTGTAGAAAGGAAACGTCTCTTTAGTGAGGCAGCCTTTCGGCATCTTCCTTACCCAAATGTCCTCCAAATCCTCCTGCCACGGACGCCAGTAACTCTGGTACATCGACGTACAAGTCGTTACACGGAAAGGCACACAAACACGATACACCTCCAATATATCCTTATTCGCCTCCAATACCCGGTCCACATAATCAATGGTCATGCTGTACTGTATCTCATAGTCCATATGGAATACACACAGTTTACGGTTCAGCCGGTTCCGGCGGATATAGTCTATGCACAAATTCAGCAACACTCCACTATCTTTTCCTCCCGAAAAAGAGACGCATATCGTGTCAAATTCCCTAAAAATCACATCAAGACGTTCTTGCGCCAGTTCATACACATTTTTGGGTGTAGCCATAATTATCTGTTTTTCTTCATTTTCACATAACGGGTCCATACCTTGTCTTCCAAAAAGCCCAGCTCGCTGAAGACATCCCTATCTTCAACAAAGCTAACAGCCGTCAGACTACTCTCCTCGCCCTGCTTCTCAAGTACCTTTTCCAGAAGCAATTTTAGCGTGTCAACATTCCTTTCCTTAATATAATAGTTGTTGATGACACATTCATACTTCTTGTGCTCCACCGGCACAAAACCTACAACATGTTTATTATCCAGAGCAACAAACCACTCGTACTCTTCCGATGTCCGGAAAGGGTAATTGTAGTTCTGTTTCAGCACTTCCGGGCTCATAACCAAAGGGGCTACAAGCTCGTACAGCTTTTTATCCGTACCATGTAATTGCACTATCTGTATCATATCTACATTTATATTATTTGTAATTACGTGTTAAAGATAAAGCTTATTTACGACGGAATATTCTCCTTTTAAATAGATTTAAGAATATAGCCCTGTAATATAAAATATTAATAAATAAATATTATCCCCCTAATTTGTATATGTTGATTAATTTGGGTTTCTTTGCAAAAGAAAGTCACCCGAAGAGAAATAATGAAATATTTACTGCTTTTTATGACCTTTGCCAAGATAGGAATGTTCACTATCGGTGGCGGATACGCTATGATACCTCTCATTGAACGGGAAATCGTAAAAAAGAGATGGATGAGTAAAGAAGATTTCATGGAAATGTTTGCGTTGACCCAGTCACTTCCCGGTGTTTTTGCTGTCAATATATCCATATTCGTCGGCTACAAGCTGCATAAAGTAAAAGGTAGCCTGGTGTGTGCACTTGCCACAATCCTCCCCTCTTTTGTCATCATGATGCTGATAGCCATGTTCTTCGCTCATTTTCAGGACAACCAGGTGATGATACGCATCTTTAACGGTATCCGTCCGGCAGTAGTCGCACTGATTGTGATACCCTGCATTTCGGCTGCACGGGCACTGAAGCTGAAGTATTGGCAACTGGTGCTTCCAGCCATCGCCACCATACTCATCTGGCAATTCGGGCTATCCCCCGTATACATTGTCCTTGCAGGAATTGCAGGAGGAATGCTCTATACATTATGGTTAAAAGATAAACTGAGAAAATTACAGATATGATTTATTGGCAGCTGATATTGGTATATCTAAAAATCGGAATGTTCGGTTTCGGAGGCGGTTACGCCATGTTGTCCCTCATCCAATATGAGGTGGTGGACCACCATCACTGGCTCACCCTGCAACAATTCACGGACGTAGTGGCCATCTCGCAGATGACGCCTGGTCCGATAGGCATCAACAGTGCCACCTATGTGGGCTATGCAGTTACTCAAAGCGTGTGGGGAGCTGTCGTGACCACCATTGCAGTATGTCTTCCCTCGTTCATCCTGGTATTGCTCATCTCTTACTTCTTCGTGAAATGCAAGGACAACAAATACATCAAGGCGGCAATGTCGGGACTGCTGCCCATGTCCGTATCATTGATAGCTGCTGCTGCCCTATTGCTGATGAACAAGGAAAATTTCATAGATTACAAAAGCATACTTATCTTTGCAGCCGCTTTCGGCGTGACGTGGAAGTGGAACCTCCACCCTATCTTACTGATAATCCTTGCCGGAGTCGCAGGCTTCCTTCTATATTGAAGAAGCGGTAGAGACGGACACCATCTTGCGGGCATATGCCCACACCACGCAATAGGCAACCAGCGGTACGATGAACGCCCACACCATCGTCGTATGGTCTGCCACCAGTCCCATCAACAGCGGACCTACCACGCCTCCCACGGGAGACATCATCAGGAAAGAGGAAGCCCTCTTGGTATGGTTGCCCAGCCCGCGCAAGGAAAGTGCAAAAATCGTGGGAAACATAATAGCCTCAAATGCATATCCGCACAACAGAGCTGCAAGCGACACCATTCCTACATCCAGCAACACCAACAAGGTAGTCATCACAGTGCCCGTAGCACAAACCAGCAACATCTTCTCGGCACGCACACGTCCCATAATCCAGCTACCGGCAAAACGTCCTAACATAAATAATCCCAGTCCACCGAAAGAAAGCACTACGGAAGCTTCGCGGGCATTCATCCAATTCTGCTCCACCACGTAGTTGATGAAGAAGCTGTTGATGGAAATCTCGCCGACCTCATAGGCAAACAAGGCTATCAGCCCGAAAATGAAAAGCCGGTGTGACCACAATCCGACCTTATTACCAGCTTCGTCCACCTCCACACTATGTTCAATCTCGGGCAACTTGATTCTTGAAAAGACCAACGCTACCAGCAACACAATTGCCCCCATGCAGATATAGGGCAATGCGACATTACCCGAGCCCGTCTGCCCATCCTTCGAGAAGAGCAGCAGTCCAGCCAGTACTGGTGCACAGATACATCCCAGACCGTTGAAGGATTGTGCGAAATTCAGT
>UMBM01072272.1_pt1 | contig 9670 bp, 7 predicted proteins | sample 1963971 | NCBI WGS metagenome assembly UMBM01 (sample SAMEA4835942, study PRJEB28245) | human gut metagenome | biome: gut microbiome; material: fecal sample | place: Denmark | collected 2008 | reverse complement strand
AATTCTGTAGATACCAGGAAAGGAGTTTTTTCATTGCCAATTTATCAGAATCAAATAAACCAGCACCGTTCCTGTCAGTCCGGACATAGCTGCAACTGCCGCCGTCCTGTCCCGGAACCCTGCAGCCATCCTGTCAGTCAGAAAATCCAGCCTGTACCGGCAAAACCTGACTGTGGCTGCGGTATAAAAGATCCTCTGGAAGATCTTCCGATTGCAATGGCTTATGTTCCATGGCAGCGTTGGAGAGATCTTTACGATTCCAACAAAGGATTCCACCGTGGCACGATTTTCCGGGACCTTGATAAGTCATTTTGTGGAAAAGGAGGCGTATGTCAGTGACCTGTCAGAAAATGAATCGCAGAGAACTTTTAAATTATATCAATGAGATCAGCTTTGCCGTAGATGACACAAAATTATTTCTGGATACACATCCATGGGATCAGAATGCACTCCTCTTTTTTAATGAATGCAGCCGAAAGCGGAATGAAGCATTACGGGAATATGCTTCTGCCTATGGTCCGCTTACGATCGATACTGCAACTGCCTGTGAGTCTGATTACTGGTCCTGGATCAATGAGCCATGGCCATGGCAGGAAGGAGGCTGCTGAATATGTGGAATTATGAAAAAAGATTACAGTACCCTGTCAGGATTACACAGACTAATCCCCGTCTTGCACAGGTTATTATCAGCCAGTTTGGCGGTCCTGACGGGGAACTGGGTGCATCTATGCGGTATTTATCCCAAAGGTATACCATGCCATATAAAGAAGTTACCGGAATACTGACCGATATTGGAACAGAAGAGCTTGCCCACCTTGAGATCGTCTGTGCGATTGTCCACCAGTTGACCCGCAATCTTTCCCCTGAGGAGATCGAACATTCCGGATTTGCTCCCTATTATGTGGATCACACTCTTGCTCTCTGGCCACAGTCTGCAGGAGGTGTCCCCTGGAGTGCAACAACATTTCAGTCAAAAGGGGATCCGATCACCGATCTCCATGAAGATCTCAGTGCTGAACAGAAAGCACGCACTACCTATGATAATATTCTCCGGCTGATCAAAGATCCTGAAGTCTGTGATCCGATCCGTTTCTTAAGGGAACGGGAGATCGTACATTACCAGAGATTCGGTGAAAGTCTCCGCATTGTTCAGGAAAAACTGGACAGTAAGAATTTTTATGCTGTCAATCCTGAATTTGACCGGTAATTCTGTCCGGCACTGATGAGAAAAAAGGCTGACACTCTGCGATTCTTGCTCGTAAAAGTGTCAGCCTCTTTGCATATTATAACACAAACTCAGCTTTTATGCTTTTTATTTACTTGTCTGCTTTGCTCCTAAAGTAACATTCACACTCTGCTCCTGATACTCTCCATTGCTCTGTGGTACCTGGATCGTAAGCTCTACTTCATCACCTTTTGCATAATACTGCAGTTGTTCCTGAAGATCATCCATGCTTGAAACCGTTGTTCCGTTGATTCCTGTAATGATGCATCCCCTTGTCATGCCTGCTTTTTCTGCTCCGCCACCTTTAGTAACTTCTGATGCATATACACCTTCTGGCATATTCAACTGCTGGGAATACTCTGTAGAAACGCTCATTCCCTTGATTCCGATTGCTCCCTGATCTGCTTCGGCAACTTTGGTCTTTGTCTCCTGATTCATCAGGTTCTCGATCAGATCTGATACATCACTGATCGGGATCGCATATCCAACACCCTCAACAGAATCTCCTACCAGCTTGGATGAATTAATTCCAATTACTTCACCACTGGCATTGACAAGAGCTCCGCCACTATTTCCAGGATTGATCGCTGCATCTGTCTGAATCAGTTTCACACTGCTCTCTGTCGTTTCTCCGGTTGTCTGGTCTGTCTCTGATACAGAACGGTTCAAAGCACTGATGACTCCTGTTGTAACTGACTGTCCATATCCAAGTGCATTTCCGATCGCGATCGCCGGTTCTCCCACTTTCAGCTCTGTAGAATCACCAAGCGTTGCAACTGAGATAGCCTTCTTCGTATCTTCAGAAATAGAATCCAGCGGAACTGCAACCACAGCAACATCATATTCTGAATCCGTTCCTTTAATATTTGCTTCAACACTGTTGCCATCTGCAAAGGTAACTGTCAGTGTATCACTTCCGGCAACCACATGGTTATTTGTCACAACCAGAAGTTCTGAATCATTCTGTGAAATGATGATTCCTGTACCGGCACTTTCACTTTCCTGCTTGGAAGTTCCTCCGAAATAGTTCTGAACCTCCTGCACACTCATATTCGTAATAGAAACGATGGATGGCATTACATTTTCCACCACACTGGATACATCTGATGTGACCACACTGGATGTCTTCGTCAGTGATGCATTACTGGTAACTGCACTGGTCGATGTAGTACTGGTACTTTTCTGCGTTGTTCCGAGCTTCAGTACTTTCGTTCCCACATAATTAGTAGTAAGGAATGTAGCACTTGATACAACTCCGAACATCAGTGCCAGTCCTGTTACCGCAACAGCCTTCGGCATTTTTTTATGCTCCTTTTTCTTTTTTGGTGTCTTTCCATCATCACCCTGTCCATTATTATAAAATGTCGTACCGTTTGATGTATTTCCTTCTGTCTCATTTGGATTATAATAACTATACTGATTATCCATGATTCATACCCGCTTTCTCTTATATTTATTTTGTATTTCTTTTATGGTTATATAGTAATAAAGGATTGTGATGAAAGTGTGTTCATTTGATTAACAAATGTTGAAAGCAGGCACATTATGATCAATTTCATAATATGCCTGCCTCTCTTTTCCTTACAGATCTACAAAATCCACATCATATTCCGGGTTTTTTCTGCCTCTTCGTGGTCTCTTAAAATTTCTTGTATCTCCTTTTAAAGGATCTGCCTTCTCATCTTCTTCTATCTCGCTGTCATCATATTCGTCGTATTCATCGTCATACTCGTCTTCATACTCATCGTCGTATTCATCGTCATACTCATCATCGTCTTCGTCTTCATATTCATCGTCGTACTCGTCTTCGTACTCATCGTCGTATTCATCGTCATACTCGTCTTCATACTCATCGTCCGGCTCTTTCTCTGCCTTGCGGTTTTTTTTCTTCTTTGCCGGCTTTTCTTCTTCCTCTTCAAACGGGATATCGTACTCATCATAAAGATCATCCAGTTCCTGATTTCTGTGAACAAGCTTGATTGCAAAAATGATCATGAGGATCAGAAGAATCAGAACAAATGCTCCTGCTGCGATCAGGACAAATAAAGTATGATCTGCGATAAAATTTCCTATTTTAGAAAGAGCTGACTCATTCGTCTTCTCTTTTACCTGCTCTGTCGGTGTCTCAACCGCCTGATAAGTTCCATCTGATGAATCATACTGATAAAATCCTTTTTCTCCGGTTCTTGTATTTAAAGCATACATCAGATCATACCGATCATTCTCCGGATCAGCCCAGTAAGGATAACTCTGGTCTCCAACTGTCAGTTCTCCCTGCTGATAAGAAGACGGAAGCGATACATCTCCTGTATCACTCAGAAGAATGATCGAGGTACTGTCTGAAATCTGAATCTCCGTATACGGTAAAAATGTAGCATCCTCTTCATTATAAAGGAAAAACTTTCCTGTTCCCGCAGAATCTACAAGATATCCGATACATACACCTGCACCATTCTTCGCAAATTTTCTTTCTTCACCATTGAATGTAAGCTTTGTTTCTGTATATCCCTCCGGAAGATCTGCTGCAGTAAATGCCTCTGAGAAGAGATAATCTGTCCCGTTTACTGAAACTGTGATATTGGTTGTCTCTCCGGCAACGGGAGTCCCTCCCTCTGCCGCAGTTGTCGTAATCTCTGTACTGCCATCATCGCCTGCTGCTACTTTTACTGCGGAAGAACCTTCTGCCAGTGTCAGTGTCTCGTCATTGTAAAGATACGCTTTGGAGCTTTGAACACTGATCGTTGTATCTCCGGCTTTCAGTGCTTTAAACTGAAGTGTCGTACGCAGTTCATTCTCAGAACCTGTTCCACTGCCTGAGTAAGTCAGATTCCCTGAGCCATCTGCCTGAACACCATCACCACTGACAAATTCAAGAGCAGATGTATCATAGCTCATTGTGATATCTGCATCTCCGATCGCATCTCCTCCGGTCTTTACAACCAGGCTTACATCTACCGTTTCTCCTACCTTTGTCTCCGGGTCTGAGAACATCAGTTGTCCCTGTGCAGCACTGACAATCGTGCCAAACATTGGTACTGTAAGGCAGACCGATAAAATCATCGCTGCTGCTTTTTTCATCATCTTCATGTAACTACCCCTTTGTTCATATTAGATTTAAGTCATTATCTCTTATCATACACGGTTTTTCTATAATTGTCCACCATTTTCACCAGTTCCACTGCTGTCTCCACTGCTGTCTCCCGGATCGGTTTCACCGGTATCTGCTCCCGGATTTCCATCACCGGTTCCACTGTCTGTTCCGGGATCAGTTCCACTATTTCCATTATCTGACGGCTGATCCGGTACTGTCGGCTCATAGTCATCAGGAGCCGATGGCTGTGGTTCATTATAGGTCCGATCCTGCGTCCCTCCCGTGGATGATGAATCACTTTTTCCCGATGAATTTCCTGAATCCTGTGCATTTCCACCTGTGCCGACCCTCGCAGCAATTTTTTCACTGATACTGTTCACTTTAGAAGACGGACTGTAATCATTTACCCCATATAGAAATTGATGAAGTGCAGATACATTCGATGTCAGATCTTCCGGGATTACAATACTTCCAAGTCCTGATATCGTATCAGTCGATTTATCCTGTGGGAATCCCATATTACCGGATAATTGATACTCCGTATAAGCCTGGGCATAATAAAGGATATCAGAAAGTGTAAAATTGGTTGCAACCTGTGGAAATACCTTGTCGATGATCGCATTCAAAGTCATAAGATCCGCATTTTTTGCCTTTTCTACGATTTTTTCAATAACCAGACGCTGTCGCTCTGTTCTTGTAAAGTCACCACCGGCTGTCGACCGGATTCTTGCATAAGTCGTTGCCTGAACTCCGTCTAATAACTGAAGTCCTGCAGTTTCTACCCGGTGTGCCTCTTTTCCTGCAGAGTCTGCAGTTTCCTGAACAAACTTGTTGAGATACTGGATCTCTTCCTCTTTGATCTCGATCTCCACTCCGCCCAGCAGATCAATCGCATCTGCAATGGCACCGAAATCTACGGTCACATATTTCTGGATATCAAGATCTAGATTCAAATTCAGCATATTGACAGCCTGCGTTGGTCCTCCATAACTGTAAGCAGCATTACATTTCTGAAGAGTTCCGTCAGAAAGATCCAGCAGTGTATCCCGGTAAACTGATATCATCTTTACTTCCTTCGTCTCATTATTCAGACTGGCTACAATAATACAGTCCGTGCGGTTTCCCTTTCCAAGATTTCCATCACGGGAATCCACACCAAAGAGGGCGATATTGGTATAACCTTTTCCCAGATTGATCTCCCCGTTCTTCTCCTGAACTTCCTCATTGATAATCAGATCCTTTACCTCAATATCCTGCGTCTGGATCTTTCCCCACTTTGCTGCGACATAAATTGCTGCCGCAGAAAAAGTACAGATCAGCCCCCCTACGGTGCAGAGCAGGACCCGCTGCCACATTTTCAACTTCATAAACCAGTTCTTATTTTTTTCTTTCGCTGCCGCTGCACGCCTTCTACCGCGTCTTCTCACTTCTCTGCCCATAAGAAGCACCTCTCTTTATTCCTCTTTAGTTGATCTCTGAAATAAACTGATCTAATGACTGACTTCCTAACATTCGTACTCTCGTCAGAGCATAGGGATCATCTCCCGGATAACATTTGCCCGGTTCTGTCGTAACTGCACATAAAAATCCAGCCTCTTCCACCGTCTGTTCACACTCTGCCGTATAATCCCCGAACGGATATGCAAGTGCATCTCCATTTCCACAATACTCAATGGATTTCTTCAGATCTGCCAGGGCTTCTTCTTTCGATAAAGCCGGGAAAATACCTCCGTGTCCGTAAGTTCCACCACCACGGTGCATATTATCTGTATGCGACTCCAGTGTCAGATACTGATTATTTCGGTAAGGATCCAACATGCTTTTATCATTATAATAACTGGTGATCACGAAAGAAGTTGCAGGTGTCTGATACTTTTCAAATAAAGGGATTGCCAGTTCTATATACAGCGGACCATCATCAAAAGAAAGTACAATGCTTTTATCCGGAAGGATTCTCTCTCCGTCCAGATATTCCCTCACTTCTTTCCAGGTCGGAAAATAATAGTCATTCTCATGCAGATATTTCAATTCTTCTTCCAGTGTTCCCACTTCTATATAATTGGAGTTCAGATTCTCCGGGACACTGTTGGCATCATATACATAATGATACATACAAATCGGAAGACCTTTTGCTCCATATTCTTTATTCGGAGTCACCGTAACGGTTCTCTGTGCTGAGATTTCTTTTCCTTTGGGATCGGTGGCTTTATAAACCAACTGGTGTTCTCCTGCCGTATTCAGATCATATTCCTCCAGACTGACGCTGATATCTGTTCTATTCCCCTGCCGGTCTTTCACAACTGCACCGGCATCCTCATACGGATCTCCAAGCCTGACAGTCACTTCACTGTCACCCTGAAGTTCTATCGTATAATCGGATGTCCCGCTCTGAGCATCTTTCTTTTTTGTATCCTTTGATCCCCCCTTATTTTCAGATGTCGGGGGACTTCCCGCAGTATGACTTCTTTTCCACAGAAAAATTCCTGCCATCCCCGCTGCCAGGATCAGTACCACAACAATTCCAAAAAGCCTTCTTCTCCGCCGAAGTCTTCTGGATCTTCTTCGATGTCTCTGCCTTCTGCCTGAAGTCTGCATATGCGGCTGTCTACTTACCGGTTCCCGTCTGCTTCTTCGCAGTGCTTCATTTCTTCTATGATTGCTTTTGCCTTTTCTTCCCATGTATTCTCCAATGCTTCCCTGTCTAACAGTTCTATATACGCTTTATCTGACCTTTTTCCCAATGCCTCATCCAGTTTTGCTTCAAATTCCTTATGGTCATGCCCGATCAGGACTGACTGATACTTTCTGCACTCATCCATGTCAGTCGTGACGATCGGCTTATTCAATGCCATATATTCAAACAATTTGACCGGAGAGGTTGCTTTTGTGATCTCATTGATCAAAAACGGGATGGTCAGTACATCCATCTTTGCAGCATAATTCTGCAATACATGATAATCCCTTGAACCCAGGAAATGGACATTCTCCTGTCTGTCAAGCCCCGCCTTTTCATAAGAATCATCATATTTAATTCCAAACAGTACGATCTGATACTTTCCCGTCTCTGCAAGTTCTTTAACAAGCTGATAATCAAACCACTTTGCCAATGCCCCGTAATATCCGATCATCGGCTGTCCCTTTTCAAGAATCTCTGCAAATTCTTTTTCAAACTTAAAGTCCGGATCAATTTCATTATGGAAATGGTTATAATCCACACCGTTACAAGAAAACACCAGATGAGAATCCCCTCTTTTTGACAGGACATCCCTTTGCAGTGCATCTGCTGTTACAACCACGATCGAGTCTTTCTCCTTCATGGTCTTCTCGTACTTTTCCCTGACATTGACCGGCAATTCATCCGTTCCGGCAAGGTGAGGATTCAGATCATCAATATATTCATATACAACCTTATATCCACGTCGCTCATACTCCTCGATCTGCCCTTTGGTCAGTGTCCAGTCTGTTGAATAGAACTGAACATATCTTGGTTTTTCCTGCTGCTCAATGGCTTCAAAAATATAGTTAGCAAATGCCTTATTCATAAAATTGACAAGGTAAAGATTTTCTGACTGTCTTTTGATCCTTTTTACATCATCTGTAAATCTTGTCACTTCATACAGCACCAGGGTTCTCTGCTTTGCAAAGTTAGTAAAAATATGCTGCGGTCTCTGATACAGAGGCACATCCCATCCAAAAGAACTTCTCCATACCACAATGCGGTCGTAGTCTTCTCTCTCCAGCATCCGCTTCAATCGCTTTCGGATCTCCTTTTTATTCAATGCCACATAGATTTTCTCTTTCATCGAAATCCGCACAATATAATTGGAATAAATATATCCGGTCATTTTTTTTATTGTTCCGGTCAGTCCATATTTTTTTACAAGATTTTTCACTTTGCTCAGCTTATCTTTCATTTTTCAGCTCCTTTTTTACACTGTCCGGCATTCCGCCTTCTTTAATAAAATCCTTCAGCTCTGCCGCTTTTGCTTTCCAGTCGTTCGCTCTGGCACACTCCATCAACCTGCTTTGGAACTCTTCTGACTTTCCTTTTTCTGCCAGCTTAAGAACATCCTCCACAAAATCTTCTTTTGTATCAGCGATCTTTACCAGTTCATACTTTTTGCACTCCGGCAGTGATGTTGCAACAACCGGTTTTCCCATAGCCATATACTCAAATAACTTCACCGGAGAGGTAGATTCCGTAATATCATTCACAACAAACGGGATCATACATACATCAAAAAAATGTGCATAACCGGCAAGTTCTTCATATGGTCTCTTTCCGAGAAATCTGACATTTTTATATTCTAAAATGCCACTTTCCTGCAGACTTGCATCATGCTCGATCCCGATCAGGATGATCTGTATCTCCGGATGGTCTGCCAGTGCCTTCAGCAGATCATAGTCCACCCAGCTTGCCATTGCCCCGTAATAACCTGCTTTCACAGAATCCGGCCTGAGCCAGGACAGGTACTCTTTCTCTCCTGTCTTCTGATCCGGTGGAAATTTTTCACACTCTGCACCATTCGAGATCAATGCAGCCTTCGCAGCCGGATTAATCTTCCTGACATTTTCATATAAGCGGGTTGCCGTTGCAATAACATAAGTCGCAGGATCTTTTATAAGAGACTCATGTCTTTCAAGGATCATATCCAGTCTGCCCGGTGCGATCAGGTCAGGATTTATATCATCCACATACTCATATAAAATTTTGAATCCTTCTTGCTGATACTGACGAATCCGGCTCATTGGAACTGTATCGGTAGAATAGACCATCAGATACCTGTCCGCCCTTTTCTGACGTAACTGTCTGAGAATCTCATTCCTGTAATAATACAGATCCAGTACAAAACAATTTCCGGCTACCCGGGTGATCCTGGATGGATTTTTATAGTCCACATCATAATAAGAATTGTATAAGACCAGCGTTCTCTCATCTGCCAGCTTTTTTGTCAGATGCTGGGGACGCTGAAGCATGATATTGTAAAACCCAAAATGGTTCTCAAAAATAATTACTGTATCAAATTCCCGGCTCAGTAATTTATCTATCGCATTCTTTCTTTTCCCACGAAGATTTTTTACGTCCCACTTCTCCTGCTTTTTCATCTTGACAGAAATCATGCGCACACTCTGCCTGATACCTTTTTCTTTAATTTTTCCGATCAGTTCACTCATGGCTTTCCTTTCTCAGAACAAACAAAAATTTTATATTATTATTCCAGAACCGTTTCAGCCGCTTTGGTTCTGTTACGATCCTGTATAACCATTCCAGATTACATTTTACGAAGAATTGCGGAGCTCTCTTTTTCATTCCACTCAGTACATCAAAACTTCCGCCGACGCCGATCAGTACG
>UMBM01072071.1_pt1 | contig 9705 bp, 7 predicted proteins | sample 1963971 | NCBI WGS metagenome assembly UMBM01 (sample SAMEA4835942, study PRJEB28245) | human gut metagenome | biome: gut microbiome; material: fecal sample | place: Denmark | collected 2008 | reverse complement strand
ACACTCATCAGCCAGTGGCTTGACCAAATAGTCCTTGCCGAAAAAACTAAAGCCCAAATGGAAGCACGAGATATAATGAGAGAGAATTTAAATGAAGATTTCCTTTATTTCTCCCCCATCGGCGCTACCCTGGGCCGGAAAGAAAGGCATATCGGCTTTGTGGAAAGCAACTATATGTCTACCATGGGAGCCTTGAATGCAGCCATCTTGCGACAAAAGAACCTGGAAATGACCTCGGCTTCATTAAAAATCATGAATCCGCCCCTGTTTCCACTGACCTCCTCCCCCACCAATGCACGCATGATTATACTTGCATCCATACTGGGGACTTTACTTTTCATCATTGGCTATTTTCTGATTATAGAAATACTGGACCGTACCCTCAGAGACAAAATACGTGCAGAACGAATTACCGGAGGAACAGTTATCGGCGCATATCCTAGAGAAAGCAAGTTAAGATACAGACGTTATAATAAAGCCATAAACAAGATGGCCGTCAGGCAACTCAGCACCGCTTTACTGCCTCATCTAAATACACAGGAACAGCGGGTCATCAATCTGTTAAGTACAGAAGAGAAAGACGGAAAGACCCATGTCGCCCGCCTGATAGAGGAATATTGGAGCAGCATCGGCCTAAACGTCCGCCGCATTACATACGATGAAGATTTTCTAAGCGAAGACAGCCAATATGTACAGGCAAACAATTTGAAAGAACTATGTTCCGATCTGGAAAAGGATGAAATACTTCTAATCGAACACCCGGTCCTGAAAAGCAATCCTCTGCCTCCGGCTTTGTTAAATGAAGCATCCATCAATCTGCTGGTTGTCCGTGCCAACCGTACTTGGAAAAATACGGATCAGGCACTGTATGAGCATTTGTTACAAGTTAAACAAAAAGAAGTACCCCTCCTTTTCTATCTGACACAAGCAGACAGAAATACAGTGGAAGACTTTACAGGACAATTACCTCCTTACACGAACTTTAAGAATATGGAATACAGGCTGTTCCAACTCGGACTGACCGCCATTGAATACAAAGGAAAATAAATAATGATAGCAAAAGAAATAAATATAACCCATACAGGTCAAATTCTGGCCAGCTTCATTATCGGACTGTGCTTATGCCTATGGACAGCCCTCAACATGAAGCCCTCCATAGGAGTTGCAATAGGGTTCATACCTTTTGCCACGCTTTTTATCTTCATATGCATAAACAGACCCGTCATTCTGCTGGCCATCACCTTTATGCTGAATTACCTGATAATGGGAATTAACAGATATCATTCCATCCCTATTGCCATTACCAATATCTTTGATTTGCTCTACGGCATCATGTTGGCCCTTATTCTTCTGAAACAGTTGCAAAGCAATCATCATTTCAGGAAAATACTAAACGTCTATACCTGCATCACATTGGTCTGGCTGCTATATTGTATCATCAACATAGGTAATGGTATAACCGGTGAATTTTACATGGAAGCATGGCTTCGTATTTTAAGACCCTGGGCCTTATACCCTATTCTGACCTGTATTATTCTATCCATACACTGCAATCGCTACACTTTTATCCATTACTTTTTAATACTATGGGGTATCATGACCCTACTGGCTGCCGCAAAAGGATATTGGCAAAAGAACAAAGGTTTTGACAGTACCGAGCTAAGCTGGTTGTGGGCCTACGGAGCACGTACCCATTTTATCCATTCCGGCATCCGCTATTTCTCATTTTTCACTGACGCAGGTCTTTTCGGTGCCAGCATGGGATTATCCTGCACTGTTTTCACGCTTACTTTTTTCTATACAAAGAACCTATTTCTCAGACTCTTCTATTTAATAGTGGGTATGGCAGGATTTTATGGTCTGTTAATATCGGGAACCCGATCGGCCATAGCTGTACCCATTGCAGGGCTGGGGCTCTTTCTGTTCCTGTCTAAAAGTTGGAAAATAGGCATCATCTCCTTTATCCTGCTTGCCGGAGGGATAGGAATGCTGAAATATACCAAGATCGGAGAGAACAATAAATTGATCCGTCGTATGCGTACTGTCTTTGACACAGAGGATCAATCGATGATGGCTCGTTTCGAGAACCAGAAAGCACTGAATGCCTACATGGATGAAATGCCCTTCGGCATAGGCATGGGAGCCATAGACGGAGTAGTTCCTCCCCATAACAAATATTATTTCGTTTCCATCTGTCCTTCAGACTCCAGTCTGGTAGATGTATGGAAACAGATGGGAATAGTGGGACTGTGTGTGTTTTTGGGTATGCATGCCATTCTATTTCTATCGGGCTCCTACATCCTTTTATTCAAAATCCGAAATCCGGAAATCCGGGGACCGCTGACAGGTATGTTATGCGGTTGTGCAGGCATACTGGTAGCTTCTTACGCCAATATGGTTTATTTCCAGTTTCCTAACGGAATCTTGATTTATTCTTGTTTCACCTTTGTTTTTTTAGGACCTTATTTAGATAAACAATACTCAGAAATACATGGACTACCGACAGCCTGACCTATCCGTCATCACCGTGAACTATAACGGTTTTCACGACACCTGCGAATTCATTGACTCGTGGGCAGCCACTGTATTCTCTGTCAGTTATGAAATGATAGTCATTGACAATGGTTCCACTGCCAATGAAGCCGCCTTGCTACAAAAAACATATCCTTTTATCCAAGCCGTACGCAGTGAGCGGAACTTAGGATTCGCCGGAGGTAACAATCTGGGTATAAACCTTGCAAAAGGAAAATACCTGTTCTTGCTGAACAATGATGTTTGTATGGTCAAAGATGCCATACCCTTGTTGATAAAACGCCTTCTGTCCTCCGACAAGATAGCAGGTGTCTCCCCGTTAATCCGTGATTATGCAGAACCGCACGCCATACAATTTGCAGGATACACCCAACTTTCGCCCATTACCTTAAGAAACAGAGTCATAGGCAAAGGGAAAATAAATAAAGACCACTATCCCGCCCAAAAAACGCCTTATCTGCATGGTGCCGCCATGTTACTGAAAAAAACAATAATAGACAAGCTTAGCCTGATGCCCGAAGAATATTTTCTATATTATGAGGAACTGGACTGGTGCACCTATATCAATAGGAAAGGCTACGAACTATGGTACGATCCCGCTTGCGAAATATGGCACAAGGACAGCAGCTCCACCGGAAAAGAAAGTCCGTTGAAATACTATTACCTGAGCAGAAACAGATTACTATATGCCTACCGCAATCTCTTTGACTGGAAACTTCCGGTTTCCATCTTATACCAGACAATGATTGTATGTCCCAAAAACATACTGACCGCCCTGGGAAAAGGAAAGAAAGCCATAGCCAAAGCACATTGGGAGGGAACAAAAGCATTTTTCAAACTTAGAAACAAAGACAAACAGCCATGATATTTCTAGCATACATAGAACTACTACTTTTCGCGATATGTGCCTTTACTGTTTTTTACCTGCTGGTGTACGCCATAGCGGCAACAGGCAACCGCACCGACAAATATTCCGAATCAAGAGTAAAACACCGTTTCGCCATTCTGATACCGGCCTATCAGGACGATGACTACATACCCTATACCGTCAAATCATTTCTGCAACAAGAATATCCTATAGACTGCTATGACATTATCGTCATTTCAGACCACCTGAAGCCGGAAACAAACAGACAACTGGCACAATATCCCATCACCCTGTTGCAAGCCAGATTCAAGAAAAGTTCAAAAATGAAATCTGTCAAAGCTGCCATGTCACAATTACAAGAAGGACAATACGATATCGTTTTAATCATGAATGCGGACAATGTAGTGGACACCAACTTTCTTGAAGTTGTCAACAATACGTATGCCAGCGGCTCCAATGCCATCCAAACCCATCGCATCTATCAGGAAAGACCCAGCAATGTCAGCATATTGAATGCCATCACCGACGAGATAAACAATTCCATTCTTCGTGCGGGGCATGTCAATTTGGGACTTTCAGCTTCGCTGAACGGCTCCGGAACCGCAATAGACTTCACTTGGTTCAAAGAAAACATCCGTCATTTAAAAGACGATGACGATGAAAAAGTCATCGAATCCTTGCTGCTCCGCGAACGGATATATGTGGAATATTTAAATAATACCCATGTATATGCCTTGAAGAATAGTGGAAAGAAAAAATTCTATACCCAACATAGCACTTGGATTAAAACCCAATATTATTCCCTGTTCACCAATATCGGTAATCTGCCCGGCGCCATTTTAAGTGGAAAATTTGATTATGCCGACCGTATTCTGCAATGGTTCATTTTCCCTCGCACCATCCTGCTAGGTATCCTCCTCCTGTTCAGTTTCCTGTCCGTATACTTCCACTGGAGCGCCTGCCTAAAATGGTGGGGATTATTACTCACTTTCTTATTGACTATGGCAATAGCCACTCCAAACTACTTGGTGGACAGCAAATTCAACAAAGCCATGAAAGCTATCCCCTTTCTGGCGGCAGGCATGATATTCAATATGCTTTTAAGAAAGAAAAAATAAAAGCCCCATGCTATCGGAAATTATACATATCATGGAATATACGCTATATATCTACCTTTCCGTCAGTGTGGGGTATATAGTCCTGTTTTCTGCCGCCTCTCATTTCTTCAAACAAAAGAAATATCCCGCGACTACTGTCCGGCAACGTTTTATCATCCTTGTTCCCGCCTATAAAGAGGATGCGGTCATTCACGCCTGCGTCACTTCCGTTCTGCGCCAAACTTATCCGGCAGAGCTTTACGACCTGATAGTCATATCCGACCACATGCGTCCCGAAACCAATGCCTCACTGCGCAAAGAACGCATCGGCTTGATAGAACTGCATGAAAAGGAAAGTTCCAAGGCAAAAGCCCTGCGCATTGCAGCAGAGACCATCACAGACCAGCCATACGATTATGTCCTCATACTGGATGCCGATAATCTGATCTCACCCTGTTATCTTCAAGAACTGAATAAGGCAGTTTCACAGGGTATAAAAGCCATACAGACACACCGCAAAGCCAAAAATATGAATACAGACATAGCCCTATTGGATGCCGCCATCGAAGAGATGAACAATTCCATCTTCCGCAAGGGACACATCCGGCTGGGATTTTCATCTGCCCTTACCGGCTCCGGAATGGCTTTCGATTTCCGATGGTTTGTCCGGAACATCATCCATACCCATAGTACGGGCGAAGACAAAGAACTGGAAGAACTCCTGCTCCGTCAAGGCATTCACATTGAATATATAGACACCCTAGAAACATTGGACGAAAAAGTCCGGCAACCGGATGCCTTGCGTAACCAGCGCCGCCGCTGGATAGCCACCCAGCTTTTCCTTGCATTAAAAATGGGACGTAACCTCCCCACAGCCTTACTGAACGGAAACGGAGATTATCTGCTGAAAACCCTCCAAGCCTTTATCGCCCCCCGCAGCATTCTGTTGGCGCTCATCGGATTCTTTTCATGTGTTCTCTGCATTTTCTCTCCGGCTTCTTCCATAAAGTGGTGGATTTTGCTTATCTTGCTGAACGGTGCGTTATACCTGGCCATTCCGTCCAATATGAGATATAAATACATGAGCAGAATCCTCAGGCAGACACCTTATTTTGTAATCATTATGCTTCTCAACTTGTTTCACTTGAAAGGAATGGCACAGAAGTTCAACCATACACAGCATGGATAGAATTATGAATATAAAAGAGTACTTACAGCAACACCCGCAATGGAAAAAACGGATACACGGTTTCATCATGCATCCGGTAAAGACACGCCCCTATTGGTGGATACGCGTATGGCAGCCTTTCTACATAAAAAAAGGCCGGGGCTCAGTCATTTATTCCAGTGTACGGAAAGACCTTCCACCGTTCCACCTGTTCCAGATGGGAAAATATTCGGTAGTGGAAGATTTCTCCTGCTTGAACAATGCCGTAGGCGACATCGTAATCGGCGATTATTGCCGGATAGGACTCGGCAATACGGTCATCGGTCCCATCCGGATAGACAACGGGGTCAATATTTCACAAAACGTAGTCCTGATAGGATTAGATCACAATTACCAGGATATCACTCAAGGCATCATCGAACAAGGTATCACCACTTCTCCTATCCACATCGGAGAACATACCATCATAGGAGCCAACGTGATTGTACTGCCCGGAATCACCATCGGCAAACATTGTTTTATCGGTGCCGGGTGTGTGGTTACCCAAAACATACCCGACTATTGTGTCACGGTAGGAAATCCCGCACGCATTATCAAACGCTATAACCCTCAATCACAAACATGGGAAAAAATATAAAAATATTAGTATGTGCCCATAAGGACAGCCGGCTACCACAGCATGAGTACTTCTGTCCCATACAGGTGGGGGCCTCCCTAACCAGTGCCCGATTCTTCCCTGTACTAGATAACACAGGAGATAATATATCCGACAGGAATCCTCACTTTTGTGAACTAACCGCCCATTATTGGGCTTGGAAAAATCTAAAGTGTGACATTATAGGGCTCAATCATTACAGGCGCTTCTTTGATTTTCATCGCCCGTTTCCGGCTTTTTCACCAGACAGGAGTTTCATCAACATAGATTCATTTCTAAAAGAAACTTACCGATTTCCTGATTTAGAAACCTTATTAAATGATTATGACATCATCCTCTCTCCCAAGCGTCATTATCCCTATAACGTCGCTACACAATACGCCATATTCCATCTAGTCAATGACCTCAATTTGCTGAAAGAAGTCATTCAACACCTCACACCCGAATATGCTGAAGCTTTTCATACATTCATGTATCACTGCAATGCCTATTCCGGATATAATATGTTCATCACCGGACGGAAACATTTTGACGAATACTCCCAGTGGCTATTCAGCGTATTGTTTGAATTAGAAAAACGGGTAAAACTGTCCGCCTATCCGGATCAGGCACGTCTGTTCGGCTATTTATCAGAAAGATTGATCAATGTCTATTGCATAAGGCACCGGTTAAAGATAAAGTATGTTCCCGTCATCATGCCCTTGGAAGAAACGTTTCAGAATCCGAGCAACCTGCTTTATACGCTTCGCCGACTAAAGAATGATCTTATTTATAAACTCACAGAATTATAAGTTATGCCGTTGGTTTCTGTCATCATCCCTATATACAATACAGAAAAATTCCTGCCTTTGTGTATCAACAGCGTCTTAAACCAGACACTGACAGACATTGAAGTACTGCTGGTTAATGACGGAAGTACGGACGGAAGCGGGAAAATATGTGACGAATACGCCTGCAAGGACCAACGAATACAGGTAATACACACTCTGAACCAAGGAGTCAGCCATGCACGAAACCAAGGACTGGAAACCGCAAAAGGAGAATATATAGCTTTCATGGATAGCGACGACTGGATAGAAACGGATATGATAGCCACTCTTTATCAACTTATCCGGACAAACGAAGCCGGTCTGGCTACTTGCGGATATATCATTGAAAATGAAGATGGTCGTCTGATTTACCACATCAACGAAGTGAAATCCGGCAAATTAACCCAGTGGGAAGCCATTCACTCCCTGTTTAACGACAGGCATTACAAATACAAAGGAAACTTATGGGATAAATTATATCATAAAGAAATCATTGACAAACATCACCTAAAATTCAATGAACATATTTATTATAATGAAGACAGGCTCTTTATTTTTCAATACCTGAGCCACTGCCAATCAGCCGCATACACCACTTCCCCCTATTATCACTATGTCACAAGAAAATCAAGCGCCATGAACCTGTCGCAAAAAAACTACACCCCCAAACTGTGCACTTTCATGGATGCATTCGACCTGATGACTTCACTTTCGGCCACATTCCCCACCTATATTCTACGTGCTTTGTCGGCCGATTACATAAAAAGTTCGTTCTTGTTCTATACCCAACACTCACGGGAAATCCCCTTCAATGAATTATGGGACAGAATGCTAAGAATCAGAAAAAACAATTATATACATCTTCCACTTTCTCTAAAAATAAAGTATGCGCTATATGGCATCAGACTTATCCTGCGGGCATGGCTCAAGTGAAAAGACCAATTTACTGCTTACTTAACACGCACCCGTTTTATCTTTCCATGCACCCACAACAAGGCACAGACCAATTTGTATGCCATCTGATGAAGGCCCGCAGTTTTATTCAGTTCGGGAATCAGTTCCAATAAAGGAGATTCCACCTTTTCCAGTCTTATATAATCCTTCATCATTCTATCCGGAAACAACTCCTTATACACCCGCTTTCTTTCCATATCTCTTGTTCCGGCATCCGTTTCACTGACCCCTCCGGGTACAAACCTACAAACGATGGAACGAATATTGCGGAACGTCGCATTGTTGAATATCAAGGTCTGAATATAAAATTTCCAATCGGATACAATCTTATAACTCTCGTCATACCTGTTTTCATCAAAAAGTTCTTTACGGAAGAATGAAGCCTGATGCAATACAGTTCCCCGAATCAAATCCATCAGCGTTATATCCTCCTTATGAAATCCCCACACCTCTGTGCCATGCACTATTTTTCCAACAACAATATCGCTGTCCAATGAAGGTGCCACCTCCTGCAACACACCATTGTTATAAAATTCATCACCGGAATTCATAAAGTTCAAATACTCTCCATGCGCCTGTAAAACTCCTTTATTCATGGCATGATAAATACCCTTGTCCGGCTCCGATACCCAATAGTCCACTTTACCGGCATACTCTTTTATCACTTCAATACTTCCATCCGTAGACCCTCCGTCAATAATAATATACTCAAAATCCCTAAAAGACTGGCCGACCACACTTTCTATGGTTTTCCTCAACCCTTCTTTATTATTATAATTAATGGTTATAATCGAAAATTTTCTTTGTGACATAATTTTCCGCTTTTTACAATCTAAAGTTTCCATTCGTCATCCAGACTGAGCGATTTTTCGAATCCGACATACAGAGGCACAATCCGGCTGACATTCGAAGTATAAGTACCGATAAAAAATGAAGAATGGATCAGAATATCCATATCCAACAGCATATTCAACGTATCTATATATCTACTTTTTTTATCCTTTGTATTAAACAAAGACTCGTCAAATCCTGTTTGTGTCACAGCTGTGTTCCAGTAAACATTAAATCCTTCGGCAACCAGTACGGATTTCAACTTATCCGTCACAGAACCATCATCCGTAGCTATAAACACATTACGGCTGATATGCTTCTTCCCTTTAACAGCATCAATATAAAGAGACAAACCAAGTTCCTTCATCTCACGGGAAACTATCTTATCTCCCCGCCTTATATGTACCGCTATGTAATCTACCGGCAAATTCATCTCGCTTTTCCTTTTTTCTATATAGCCGGTTGTCTTTTCATTAAATTTTAATATTTTCCGCAAGGCAGAGCCATAATCATTTCTGATATCTTCCAGTTTCTCCAGAAAATCCTCCGATCTCATTTTTAGAAAGACCTCATTCCCTAGTTCCGTTTCCGGATGAAATAACAGATATATCCTATTCATCATATAGAAAATATAATACCGGAAAAAAGCGGACGGATTATAATAGATATTTCCCCACCAAGGTTTCCCCTTTTTATAAACAATATATTGCGAACACATCACCCCGTTACAGTCTGGCAAGACCGATTCGAAATAATCACTCCAGCCTTTCTCTACCCTTGCATTCCAGTTC
>UMBM01054865.1_pt1 | contig 9718 bp, 7 predicted proteins | sample 1963971 | NCBI WGS metagenome assembly UMBM01 (sample SAMEA4835942, study PRJEB28245) | human gut metagenome | biome: gut microbiome; material: fecal sample | place: Denmark | collected 2008 | reverse complement strand
CCGACAAACAGAACTATCGGTAGCTTGTTATCATAGATAAATATCAGAAGATATAATAGAAGTACATTAAAAATTTTTTTCCACAAACTAAAATCCGACAGGAACACCCTGTCGGATTTCACTTTATCTATGCTTTTCTGCGATAATACACCGCTTCAAGCCCGGTTTTCCCTGCCGTCAGAACATCGCTCATATAATTATCCCCCATATGAACGATCCTCTTGTTGCCGTACTCGTTTTTAATTATCCGATACAGCCCTCCGTCCGATTTTCCGCACCCGTATTCGCACGAAACGAACAGCTTTTCATAACCGCTAAACCCGTTGTCGCAAAGCAGCTTTGAGATAACGCCTTCGGTAAAATACATATCGGTCGTGATAATAACCGTTTTTCCGCAGGAGATTACCCTGCCGTATACATCAAGCATGAACGGGTCGGCACGGCAAACTGAAAATTCCTCATTGCATTCGGCTTTCACGGCTTGTTCGACAGCATCGTCCGCAAGCCCTGCTTTCACGGCTATAATGCGGTAAATATCATTTATGCACGGCTCTTTCTTTTCTTTTCTCGCCTCATTTTCACTGTCTGCCCTGATTTTGCCGAAATTCTCTATGCCAAGCGTTCTGCCCGTATTGTCGAAAACCTCTTTTCGTGAAACACTGCGGAAAATCAGCGTATCGAAAATATCAAAAGATACTACATCTGCTTTACACAAAAGCTCCGCCGTTTCCTCAGCCGACAGCGAGTATTCTCCGAATTTCCTGTCGGGAAAATGAAACACGCTGTACTTAAGATATAACAGCAATGCGTACCCCCACGCCGCTGCGGGCATTATCCCGTGAAGCCTGCTGTGAGATGAAACGAAGGAAAAATAACGGTTCTGCACGGAAGCGTTGCCGCTTATCAGCTTGTCGTATATCTTCTGTTTTCCGCTCACCTTGTTTCACCGCCTGTTATTCTTCCTGTTTTCCTATTTCGTCCCTTGTGACAGTAGCCTCGTGATTGTAGAATTTCTTCAGCCGTTCTACCGATATATAGTCGCCCGTCAGCTCTCCGCTTTCGTTGATAAGATATTTACCGTTCCACATAGCCGTCCACAGCCACATTGCGTTATCCCTTGCCATTATGTCAGGGTCCGGATATACGGCACACTCCGTGAGTGCCAGCATACGCTTGTTCAGCGTTAATGAATCCGTTGCATACATCGCCGCAAGATGAGCGGTATCGGTATTGTCATATACGTCACAGCCGACTATATCAACATAATCGTCACCGGGGAACATCTGAGGGTCAATATCCGCCGTGTATATCCACAGCAGGTTTGACAGCCCGTACAGTTCGTCAAATCGTCTGTGCATAGTCTGCCACAGCCATTTATAAGTCTTGCTGTTCTTTTCCCACCAGTACAGCCCCGCACTGCTTGCAGGCAGCGGTCGGAAAAGCACCGTAACACCGCTGTCCTTGAGAACGGAAAGCTGTTTTGCTATTGCGTCCATATCCGACAGCACAGCATAGCATTCCTCCGATATTGTTTCTTCCTCAAGAAGCTGTGCCAGCGATTCCTCATTCATTACCGCCAGGTCCTCATAGTCGCTTACAGCCGCACCGATGTCAAATGTGCTTTCTTCACGGTAAAAGGTAGTCTTTCCTATAGGCGTATACCAGTACCATGCGTATGACACTATACCTCCGTTTTTAGCCCATTCCTGCGAAAACTGAATATCCGTGTTGTTTTTCACAAGCTTCGCACCGCTTGCCGTATAGTATCTTAGATCGCTCGCTCTTATCGCAGGAAACCGTCCCGTGTTCTTTACGATTGCGTCAATTTCGGTATTCGTGTTAGGCGTTACGGCCTGTGCCGTAAGAGTTTTCCTGCCGTAAATGCTTTTGAGATAATCCATAAGCTCAATACGGTCGGTATTTACGTCCTTGCCCGAGATCCACGTTCCTGCCTGCGAGTAACGCTTTTCGTCCGCTTTTTCCGTGTTCTTTACAGTTATCTTGTCCAACGAAACGCTGTTTTTTACCGTCTGGAGAGTTATCCTGTGCATTCCCTGCGTAAGATATACAGGACATAACGAATGGCTCTCAAACGTATCGCTCTGTACTATGTTATACGCTCCGTACAGCTCGCCGTTCATACGCTTATAACTGCCGTTTTCGCTGTTTATCTGCTTGTCGCCGTCAACAGTAAGAGTGATGCTTCCGCCGTCGTCGGACAATGCGGTTATCGCAATATCGTAAAACTGTGTCGAAGGCACTTCCATATCAAACGATACCGATTTGTAAGCGCCCACTGTGATATATCCCTCGCCGCTGTACTTTCTGTCATCCGAGATCAGCTTTGTCCCTTCCGTCTTTTCCGCTTCAAGAACATAGCTGAAATTTGATTTGTTGATTTTGTATTCTTTGGTTTTATTTTCGGTCACAATAATCGCCTGCGGTACAGATGTTTCCCCGTTTGACGAGGTATCCGCACTGTTATCGGAAGCCACTGAGGAATAGTCGATTTCCGAACAGCCGGCAAGCATTATGACGGCAAGTGTGAGTGCCGTTAGTTTCCTGATATGCAAGTCAGTCCTCCTGCTTTATTACCACAATGTCGCCCGACTGTATCTTGTCGGTGAACTTTGCACTTTTCCCGTTTACCGTAAGCACAAGTCTGCGTGTGGGATTTTCAATATCAATATTCGCTCTTTCAAACAGGTCTATAAGCATATACGGAGTTTTGCTCTCCTTTTCGGGAAGATCGGTCGGAACGCCGTTGAAGATTACGGATACAAAATTTCCCTGATCCGCTGTCTGTATATCCTCAGCCGTTTTTTCTCCCGATACGCTCTCAGTGACAACGGCGGCTTGTACCGCTTCAGAAGACGAGCCTTTATCAAAGCCCAGTATATCTCCGTCACAAAGAACGTAGCTTTCGGGCTTCTCCTCGCCGTTTACATATACGGTTGCGGTCTGCGTATCTCCGCCGTACTGCATAAGGAACGCTCCGAGCGTTCTTGCGTCGTGTATCTCTATATTGTCAAGCGGCTGTATCTCATAGTCCTTGCCGACTTCTTTTCCGTTTGCGTAGGCACGTTTTCCGGCTACCGCATTTTCACCGCAGAATATGACGCTTACCCTTGAAATATCGTCCGCATAATCACGGATAAATGCGTGTGCGTTTTCGCCGTTCACCGCAGGCGTAAGCGTTATGCTGTCGCCCTGCTTTATCTTTGTTGTAAGTGCGGCAGGCTTGTCGTTTACAGTGATTACCGCAGGAATAAACGCAGTGCCTTTGAGCATCTTCGTTTCGCCGTTAAGAGTGAACTTAAGTCCGGCGCCGCTGTGACCCATTATCTGAGAGGTTTTGAAGCCTGCCGAGCCGAGAAGCTCAAATACGCTGAGCGACTTTGTATCAAACACCCTTACCTGCTCGCCGTTTAGCGTAACGGTCGAGAAATCATACGCCATATTGGTGCAGGCAGTGACCGCAATGCCGACAGGAGTTACATACTCAGGACCCAGCTTTCTGTCGCCCACATCAACGTTTTTCATAAATTCCTGACCGCCTACAGCGACCCTTCCGTGATCTATTCCGAGCTTGTCCGCAAGTGCGTCCGCAAGGCCGTTAGCCATACTTCCGCCGCCTATAAGGAACATTGCGGCAGGACTCTGACCGTTTGCGTCACATACCGCCTGACTTATCACATCCGCAAGGCTGTCAACGGACGGACTGCATTTCTCGAAGAAATCAGCCTTGGATATTGTCTGCTCCCTGCCGAAAATGTCACGGTATGTAATGCTGTCCGTGCCGCCGCTCGCCTGTATTTTCATGCTCTCCGCCATATTGAAATCAACGAAGAATTTCCTTACAATATCCTCGCTTATCTCATCGCCTGCGACAGTTGCCATCGCATAGGCTACTATAGCGCCGTCACGGGCTATCGCAATATCAGACGTACCTGCGCCTATATCCACGAGAGCAATATTGATAAGCCGTATCTCCGGCGGAATTATCACGTTCATTGCGGCGATAGGCTCGAGCGTCATACTCTTTACCTTAAGACCCGTCTTATCTGTAGCGGCATACAGACCCTCCACTACGACCTCGGGCAGGAATGCGCCGATAAGCTCTATAGTGACCTTGTCGCCCTTATGCCCCTCAAGGTTTACCATTGCGTAATCGTCAAGGTAATAATGCACTACCGAGTGACCTACGCAGTAGAATACAGCGTCCTCGTTGCTGTACTTCTCGTCTATCCCTTTCTGTGCCTTCTGTATCGTTTCGCACTCCATTGTGCGTACCATATCCGCTGTGATAGTGTTCTTATCCGAAACGTCAAAATCCATCGACACACGGTAGGTCTTGAGCGCACGGCCTGCGGCGGCTACAGAAACCTCTGTCAACCTGATGGAGTTTCTCTGCTCAAGCGTTTCCTTTACGGTGCGTGCTACCTTTGCTACCTGCTCAATATCCTCTACCTGTCCGTCTATCATTGCACGCTTCAGGTGCGGAACACTCTCGGTATCAGTCACACGGAAGGTTTCGCCGTCCATAAAGCCCAGTACGCCTACGACCGTCCTTGTGCCTATATCAAGTGCAAAAACCGTATCTCCCTGCGGTCTCAGCGTCTTTTTAGCAGACGCTGACGGCTTCTTTGCCGTAGTTTTCTTTGCTGTAGCTGATTTAGCTGTGGTCTTTTTATTTTCGCTTGTATTTTTTGCGGCAGATTCTTCTTTTCTCGGTCTGCCTCTCCTTTTAGGTGCCGCCATTTTATTTACTCCCTTTCATTAAAAATGTAACAACAAACAGTGCCATAATTTCAGTAAACCCGTACAGGTTTACTCAACTTTCGATTTTTTTCGGTTTTCGATATTTTGATTTTTTCCGATACTGATTTTTATCGAAAATTCGATAATATAATTACTGCTGATTATAATTATAATTAAATTTCCGGAATAATTCAACCTTTTTTCTGTTTTTTATCGCAAAAAAATTGAAAATATCGTCAGAATATGTTAGAATAATAACTGATATGGGATATTTGCTTATCCAAACGGGAAAAGGACAGACGCACGAAGAAGGAGAGTATATGGAAATTTCAGATTTTGCCGAAGAAATGACAACGCCGATACACGATTTTCTTGTAAAGAACAGTGAAAGTCATACGATACGCTGTTATATGCCGGGGCATAAGGGAACGGAGGATCCGTTTGACATTACCGAAATTGACGGAGCGGACAGCCTTTACGACACCGACACAAACGGCGGAAAGGGCATAATAGCACAAAGCGAGAAAAACGCATCAAAGCTGTTCGGCAGTAAGAAAACGCTGTACTCCTGCTCGGGAAGTACGCTTGCGATACAGACAATGCTCACCCTTGCAAAGCTGAGGGGCAACGGCAAGGATCACGTTATCGCCGGCAGATATTCGCACCGCAGCTTTATAAATTCCTGCGTCCTGCTGGGGCTTATTCCGTCCTGGGTCTATCCCGAGGAATACCTCAGCTCCGCCGTTACTCCCGAAAGCATAGAGGCAAAAATCAATTCAAGAACGCTTGCGGTATTTATAAATTCAATTGATTATTACGGCGGTATGAGCAATATTTCCGCTATAGCGGAGGTGTGCCATTCGCACGGTATACCTTTACTGGTTGACAATGCACACGGCGCATATCTGAAATTTGCTCCTGTCGATCTGCACCCGATGACGCTCGGTGCGGATATGTGTGCGGACAGCGCCCACAAGACGCTCCCCGTGCTTACGGGCGGAGCGTATCTGCATATAGCGAACGAGAAATACTGCGCTATGGCGAAGGAGGCGATGGCTCTCACGGCGACCTCAAGCCCGAGCTATCTTATCCTTGACAGCCTTGACAGATGCAACCGTACAATAGCCGAGAAACCCTTTCATATAGCGGAAATATGCAACAAGGTAACGGCGCTGAAGCGGCACTGTGCCGATATGGGATATGTGCTGAGCCAAAGCGATTATATGAAGGTGACATTCGATTGTGCGGCGGTGCATTCGACCGGCTTTGCTATGGCTGAGATGCTGAAGGAATTCGGCATAGAGTGCGAATATGCGGACGAATACCGCTGTGTACTGCTGTTCGGAAGCGGCTCGACGGATGTCGATTTTGAGACGATAAAGACGGTGCTGAGGGCGAATACGCCAAGGTCGGTTTTCGTAAGGAGCCTGCCCTCGCCGCCTGTCCATATCAGGACGCAGACCGCCTGCTCGCCGGCGAAGGCGTACTTCTCGGGGAAGGTGAGACTGCCGGTCATGATGACGGTCGGCAAGGTATGCGCAGGTGCGGTTGCGCCGTGTCCGCCGGGAATCCCGCTTATAATGCCGGGCGAGGTGGTCACGATAGACGCCGCAAGGGCACTTCGTGACAAGGGAATAGCCGATATTCCGATAGTTGTCTGACGAAAAAAACAGGCATAAATCACAGGTGATGAAAAACGATGAATGAGTTTTGCGAAAACAGGCCGTGAAAGCGCTTGCAGTGTACGTTTACGGACAATATGCAGAAAACCGTCACGTTGATGATTTATGCTGAAGGTGAGCTTTTCGCAAAAACGGATATTTCTGCGGCAAAAAATCAGGTCCGTATCAAAAGTTTGCGGTGAAGTTTATGCGTTTTGCCTTTACTTTATACAGAAAATGTGTTATAATTATTTCGAAATTCAAACTCACAAGGATAGCCCGATACAGAAAGGACGGTAATCTTTATGAAATTAATATATGCAATCGTAAATAATGATGATGCTCATTCAGTTTCATCATCACTTACAAAGGCTGGCTTTCAGGCCACCAAGCTTGCCTCGACCGGAGGATTTTTAATGTCAGGTAACACGACATTTCTTATCTGCTCTGAGGACGACAAGATAGACGAGATAATCGAGATTATCAAGGACCATTCGCACAAGAGAAAGCAGTTTGTTCCTTCCGCCGCATCATACGGCGTAGGAAGCTACACCAGCTTTCCTGTCGAGGTATTTGTCGGCGGTGCGACTATCTTCGTGACGAACATAGAGAGATTTGAGAAAGTCTGATGTCTGCAAGCAATGCAAGCTGTGACAGCATAAAGCTATTCGGCAAACAGCGTGAGACTGCTCTGCTGGCGGAAACAGCCGAAAGCGACAGGCTTCCCCACGGAATAATGCTGACGGGTGAAAAAGGCATAGGCAAGCGCACCTTCGCCAAGTGGTGCGCTATGCTGTATCTGTGCCGTGAACCCGAAAACAATATGCCGTGCGGCAGATGCAGGAGCTGTCGGAATATCATATCGGGCGAACACGCAGACGTTATCTATGCCAAGGGCGAAAAGTACAGCAAGGAAAGCGTGCGTGATAATGTATGCTTTGCTTCAACGCTCCCCAATGACAGCGACACCCGTGTTTTCATCTATGAGGACTGCGAGGAAATGACGGAGGAGCAGCAGAACGTTCTGCTCAAGGCGATAGAAGAGCCGTCAAAATATAACCGTTACATTTTCACCTGCTCAAACACCTCGCAGATACTTGAAACGATAAAGTCGAGGCTCGTGTGCATACCGGTATCGGACATGACGGCTCAGGAATGCGTTTCCTGTCTTGAATACAACGGTTATGACAGCGACACGGCGAAACGGTCGGTAGAGCTGTACGGGACAAATCCGGGCAGAATACGGGATATACTCTCTGACGAAAAGCGCATAAAGCTATATGATACAGCCAAAAAGGTGACAGAGGCATTATCGAAGAAGGACGAATATTCGGCCGCAGCTGCAATGACCGCCTGCACGACAAGGGAGGATCTGTACGGGGTAATAACGATACTGTACGAGAATGTGACCGAGTCGCTGAGAGCGCTTGAAACCGGCGGCGAGCCTTTGCTATGTCTGACTAAGGCAAGGCTGTATGCCTTGTACGAGGTGCTGAACGCCTTTGCGCTTATGGACGGAACTAATATAAATGTAAAGCTGATGCAGGCATATATACCTGCAAAGCTGTTTGCCGTTTTACAATAGGCAAATAAGAAAGGGTAAAAATGACTGAAATTATAGGAGTCAGATTCAAGGATGTCGGGAAGATATACTACTTTTCCCCGAATAAAAATACGGTCAAGTGCGGAAGTCACGTTATTGTGGAAACCGCAAGAGGCGTTGAGTGCGGCGAGGTCGTTATAGCGAACCGTGAGATTGAGGACGACAAGGTGGTACAGCCGCTCAAGAGCATAATCCGCATAGCTACCGACAAGGATCTTGAAACGCAGAAGAAGAACCGTGAAAAAGAGCAGGAGATAATGAAGGTCTTTGCTCAGAAGATAGCCGAGCATAAGCTGGAAATGAAGCCTATTGATATTGACTGTACCTTTGACGGAAGCAAGATATTATTTTATTTCACAGCTGAAAGCAGAGTGGATTTCAGAGAGCTTGTAAAGGATCTTGCATCGGTTTACCGTACAAGAATAGAGCTGCGTCAGATAGGTGTGCGTGACGAGGCGAAGATGCTCGGCGGACTCGGAATCTGCGGCAGACCGTTCTGCTGTAAGACCTTCCTCGGAGAATTTCAGCCGGTGTCTATAAAGATGGCAAAGGAGCAATCGCTGTCGCTGAATCCCACAAAGATTTCAGGCACCTGCGGACGACTTATGTGCTGTCTTAAATATGAGCAGAACTGCTATGAGAAGCTTCTTGCGATAACTCCTAAGGTCGGCGCTCTTGTGGAAACAGCCGAGGGCAGAGGCATCGTTGAGGATGCAAACCTGCTGACAGGCGTACTAAAGGTAAAGCTCGACAAGAATCCCGATGCCGCCGCTACGGCATTCAAGAGGGAGGATGTAAAGCTGATCAAGGACGGCAAAATAAGAATCAAGAAGGAAGAATTCCAGGCGCTCAAGGGGCTTGAGGACTAAGGCGGCGGGCGGCAATGTGCCGCTTCAAGTTCCGCCTTTAATAACGCTATATATCTTTTAAGGACGGCAAAACGGCGGAAGTTACACAAAGCAATAATCAATAAAAGCGGTTACAGTGATATGCTGTGACCGCTTTTTTTGCGGCGGGTCGCCGCTGACTGTTCGCCGTTCTATTTGATTGAGCTTTGCTTAGCTTACATTACCGGCGGTAATAGTTGAAAGTGGGAAATTAAAAGTTTTAGTCAACCTTTTTCAAAAGGTTGCAGATTTTTAAGGCGGAGCCTTAAATCGCTTTCCGCAGAAAGCGAAATTTCTTAATATAAAGCAATTTTTTGAAGGGTCAGGGAAACTTTTTGCAAGATAAAAAGTTTCCCTGAACTTATAAATTATTGCTTTGTCATCCTCAAAAAAGGTGCCTGTGGCACGTTTTTTGAAACTCAATCTTTTTGTTGTATATCGGTTTATTTGGGTACAGTTGTTTGCGGGTATGGTAAGGGTTAGTGCGAGGCAAAGGGTGGTGTAGCAATCCCTCAATAGTTGGCTGAGCAAAGCTCAGCAACAGAAGCTCACCTTTACTCAAGGGAGGCAAGTGTGATAGTGCAGAGCAAGGGATAGTGCGGTTTTGGAAGGGTTGGTGCGGAAAAGGCGGTCACGGTGGGGTTGGTGTGGGTGCTGTTAAAGAATTATGGCTTTACCACCGGACGCCATTTTAACAAGTGCTGAAAATTGAATATAAAGAATCCACTGTTTATAGCAAATGGCGGATTTTTGTGTTGGAAAATTTTGTAGGGGAGGGGCTTGTGTCAAGAGTAACATGGTTTACA
>UMBM01038714.1_pt1 | contig 9845 bp, 7 predicted proteins | sample 1963971 | NCBI WGS metagenome assembly UMBM01 (sample SAMEA4835942, study PRJEB28245) | human gut metagenome | biome: gut microbiome; material: fecal sample | place: Denmark | collected 2008 | reverse complement strand
CGGGCGGCAGGAAATCCGCCGCCTGCAGGGTGTCGGCGTACAGCAGGGGCCGCGCACCCGTGCCGAACCACCGGTCGTGCCAGCGGATGAACTCCGGGTCCCAGGTGACCAGCAGCTCCTCGGCTATGTCCAGCGAGGCCGGGTCCACCTCCTCCGGGTAGTGGCTGTCCGGCGGCGACAGCAGCAGAAACGGCTCCCGAAAGGCCGGACGTACCGTCAGCCGGTCATCGAATACCGTGTTGCTGTCGATAAAGGCAAAGTCCAGCTCATGGCTCAGCAGCGCCTGGGTGATATCCACATCCCGCAGGGTGTGGATCCACAGGGATACCGGCAACCGCAGGGCAAGAAAGCGCTTATACACCGGCGGCAGGATGTATTGGTTAGTGGTGTAGGTGGCGGCGATACGCAGGTAGGCGCGCTGCTCCAGCTCCGCCAGCGTCTCCGTCTCCGAGAGCAGCTGCTGCCAGCGCTGGGCCAGCGTCAGGAATTTCTGGCCCGCCGCCGTCAGCGTGATGTGCCGCTGGCCCTTGCTCCGCACGAACAGCGGCGTGCCAACCCGTTCCTCCAGCGCCCGTATCCGCATGGACAGCGTGGGCTGGGTGATGTACAGCGCCTCCGCCGCGGCGGTCATGGTGCCGTGCTGCACCACTGCCCAGAATGTCTCGATATCCAGGTTGGTCATACTACCGTCTCCTAAAATATAAATTTTCGTTGATATTTTACACGAAAACAATCAATTTTACAAGTGCGGATATCCGTGCTATGATACGGATGTGTTCAGGGAACACCGCTGGTTCCCTAAACCAAACGCTATTTTGATTCTTTCTTTCTTCCTATTTTCCCTATTTCTCCCCCCTAATACCCGATAAAAAAGGACAGGTTTTTCCAGCCTGTCCTTTCGGGCTGTTTAGGGGTAGATTTTTCCCTGCGGACGTGGTATGGTAATGCTGTTGTACACAGGAGGGATAACGATGCCCGGTTTTCAGTTTTACTTTGAATTGATCGGCGCGGTGGCCTTCGCCATTTCCGGCGCAGCCCTGGCGGTGAAGAAGCATATGGACCTGTTCGGCGTGGCCATGATGGGCATGACCACTGCCGTGGGCGGCGGTATCCTGCGGGATCTGCTGCTGGGCATCACGCCGCCCGCCGCGCTGCGCGACCCACTACAGGCACTGGTGGCCATCGCTACGTCCCTGCTGGTGTTTCTGGTGTGGAAGCGCTTTCACCCCGAGGGCGATCACCGGAACTGGGAGGCGCTGCTGCTGGTGGCGGACTCCATCGGCCTGGGCATTTTCTCCGTCCACGGGGCGGCGGTAGCCGTCCGGGCCGGCCTGGGCGGCAATGTGTTCCTGACGCTGCTGGTGGGTATGCTTACCGGCGTGGGCGGCGGTGTTCTGCGTGACCTGTGCTGTATGGAGCGCCCCTACATTTTCACCAAGCATATTTACGCCTGCGCGTCCCTGGCCGGCGCGGCGGCATGTATGCTGCTGTGGAGCGTCGGAGAGAACCTGGCGCTGTTGGCAGGCTGTGCGCTGACGGTGGTGCTGCGGCTCTGTGCCGCGGTATTCCGCTGGAGCCTGCCGAAAGCGTAAACACATAAAAAAGACCGCGAAAGCGGTCTTTTTTGCTGTTATGCGGTGAGCTTCAGCCCGACGATACCGACGAGCAGCAGCCCCACGAAAATGAGCCGCGGGGCGGTGACGGGCTCCTGAAAAGCCAGAATGCCCACGATGACGGCGCCTAGGGCGCCGATGCCCGTCCAGATGCCGTAGGCGGTGCCCATGGGCAGCGTCTTCGTGGCCTGTGACAGGAAAAAGAAGCTGGCGATCATGCCCGCAACCGCCCATACCGACGGCCACAGCTTTGTGAAGCCCTCAGACAGCTTCAGGAATGTGGACCAGAACACCTCCAGCCCACCTGCGATGAATAGATAGAGCCACGCCATACCGATTACCTCCAAAAACAAAAAATGCGCCCACAGGACGCACCTTCTAAGACCTAACGGCGCGCCCGCGAACGCCTGCCCGTCACCCGGTGGCGGCGGACAGCACAGGTACTATACCACGCCGCCGCCACAAAGTCAAGCGATCCTGCACCGCAACAAATGTTCGAAAAAACAACTTGTGACACATGGAGATATGTGGTATACTATATTGTCGAGAATTTACGGTTTTAACCGCAGGAGGGGAGGGGTCATCATGGGCCTGCACGACGGGCATCGCCAGCGCAGCAAGCGCCGGTATCTGGCGCTGGGTGCAGAGGGGATGGAGGATCACCAGCTGCTGGAGTTGCTGCTGTTCTACGCCATCCCACGGCAGGACACCAACGAAACGGCCCACCGGCTCATCCAGCGCTTCGGCTCGCTGCAGGGGGTGCTCCACGCTGCGCCGGAGGAGCTGACCTCCGTAGAAGGCGTGGGAGAAAACGCCGCCGTGCTGGTGCGGCTGGTCGGCGACATGGCCCTGCGGGCCCGGTGCTCGTCCCTGCCCCAGAAGGTGCTGAACTCCCCTGACCGCACCGGCGCGTACTTCATGGAGCTGCTGGCGGGGGAGAAGAAGGAGATGCTCTACCAGGTCTGCCTGGACGCCAAGGGCAAGCTGTTGACCTGCCGCTGCATCAGCAAGGGCAGCGTGGCCGCTTCGCCGGTCAGCGTGCGCCAGGTGGTGGAGAATGCCCTGTATGCCGGCGCCAGCAGCATTATCCTGGCCCACAACCACCCCAGCGGCGTGGCTTTGCCCTCCCAGCAGGACCTGCTGGTGACGCGGCAGATACAGGAGGCGCTCTCGCCGCTGAATATTCGCCTGGCCGACCACGTGGTGGTGGCCGACAGCGATTATGTCTCCATGGCGGAAAGCGGCCTGCTGGCGCGATAAACGGAGGATACCATGCCTGATCTGAAAGTCGTTTCTGAATATCAGCCTGCCGGCGACCAGCCCCAGGCTATCGATAAGCTGGCGCAGGGCCTGGAAAACGGCCTGCGCGCGCAAGTGCTCAAGGGAGTCACCGGCAGCGGCAAGACGTACACCATGGCCAAGGTCATCGAGCGCGTCAACCGGCCTACGCTGGTGCTGGCCCATAACAAGACGCTGGCCGCCCAGCTGTGCGAGGAGTTCCGGGAATTTTTCCCCAACAACGCGGTGGAGTATTTCGTCTCCTACTACGACTACTACCAGCCGGAGGCCTACGTGCCCCAGACGGACACCTATATTGAAAAGGACGCCTCCACCAACGAGGAGATCGACCGCCTGCGGCTGTCCGCCACCTGCGCGCTGCTGGAAAGGCGGGACGTTATCGTGGTGGCCTCTGTCAGCTGTATCTACGGCCTGGGCGAGCCGGACGATTTCGCCCGCATGATGATCTCCCTGCGGACCGGCATGACACTGGAGCGCGACGAGCTGCTGCGGCGGCTGGTGGAGGACCGCTACGAGCGCAACGACATGGCCTTCCAGCGCAATGTGTTCCGGGTACGGGGCGACACGGTGGAGCTGTACCCCGCCTACTATAAGGACCGGGCCATCCGTGTGGAGTTCTTCGGTGACGAGATCGAGCGTATCACGGAGTTCCATCCGGTCACCGGCGCGGCCCTGAAGCAGCTGACACACGTGGCGGTGTATCCCGCCAGCCACTATGTTACCCCCAAGGACAAGCTGGAGCGCGCCGCCAAAGAGATCGAGCGCGAGCTGGCGGAGCGCAAAAAGTGGTTCGAGGACAACGGCAAGCTCATCGAGGCCCAGCGCATCGACCAGCGTACCCGCTACGACGTGGAGATGATGCGTACCCTGGGCTACTGCTCCGGCATTGAAAACTATTCCCGGGTCATCTCTCAGCGTCCTGTGGGCAGCGCCCCCATGACACTGCTGGACTTTTTCCCGGAGGATTTCGTGCTGTTCGTGGACGAGAGCCATGTGACCCTGCCCCAGGTGCGGGCCATGTACAACGGCGACCATGCCCGCAAGCAGAGCCTGGTGGACTACGGCTTCCGCCTGCCCTGCGCCTTTGATAACCGCCCCCTGAAGTTCGAGGAGTTCGAGGAGCGCTTTTCTCAGGCGGTGTTCGTCTCCGCCACCCCCGGCGACTTTGAAAAGCAGCAGGCGGACCAGATCGTGGAGCAGGTCATCCGACCTACCGGCCTGCTGGACCCCAGAGTGGAGGTCCGCCCGGTGCTGGGTCAGATCGACGACCTGGTGGCGGAGATACACGCCCGGGCGGAGAGGAACGAGCGCGTGCTGGTGACCACCCTCACCAAGAAAATGGCCGAGGACCTGACCGCCCACTTCCGTGGGCTGGGTATCAAGGTGCGGTATATGCACGCCGACGTGTCGGCCCTGGAGCGCATGGAGATCATCCGCGACCTGCGTCTGGGCGAGTTCGACGTGCTGGTGGGTATCAACCTGCTGCGTGAGGGCCTGGACCTGCCGGAGGTGTCGTTGGTGGCCATTCTGGACGCCGACAAGGAGGGCTTCCTTCGCAGCGAGACCAGCCTGATACAGACCATCGGCCGCGCCGCCCGCAACGCCGAGGGCCTGGTCATCCTGTACGCCGATACCGTTACCCCCTCCATGCGGGCCGCTATGGACGAGACGGAGCGCCGACGGAAGCTGCAGGACGACTTCAACAAGGCCCACGGCATTATCCCGCAGACCATCCGCAAGAGTGTCCGCGAGATGGTGGAGATCAGCCACAGCGCCGAGGAGGCCTCCAAGCTGTCGAAGAAGAAGCTTTCTGACCGTGAGCGAGCTGAGACCATCGCACGTCTGGAGAAGGAAATGAAAGAGGCCAGCCGTATGCTGGAATTCGAATATGCCGCCCTGCTGCGTGACCAGATCATCGAACTGCGGGGGGAGAAATAAACCGAACCGAGAAACGACCTATGAAAAAGTACCTTTCCTATATCTACGTGATCCTCAGCGCCGTGTGCTGGGGCTTTATCGGTTTTTCCAACCGTATGCTCACAGAAGTGGGCGTATCGCTGGGCAACCGGGTGTTCATCCGGAACTTCGGCACGCTGGTGATCCTGACCATCGTATTCGCCCTGTTCCACCGTCAGGTGTTCCGCATCAAGCTGAAGCATCTGCCCATTTTCCTGTGCTCCGGCTTGCTCAGCATCCTGACGCTGAGCCTGGTCTACTTCCAGTGCCAGACCATGTGCTCCCTGTCGGTGGCGGCGGTGCTGCTGTATCTGGCCCCGTCCTTTGTGGTCATTTTCAGCGCCGTGCTGTGGAAGACACCGCTGACGAAGCGCAAGCTCATCGCCCTGGTGGTGTCCCTGCTGGGATGCGTGATGGTCAGCGGCATCATCGGCGGCGATATGACCGCCTCCTGGGCGGGTATCGGCCTGGGCGTGCTGTCCGGCCTGTGCTACGCCAGCTATACGGTGTTTGCCCACTACGGTCTGGCCCATTACGAGAGCTATACCATGATCTACTGGACATTTCTGGTGGCGGGGCTTGGCTCGGTATTTTTTGCGGACTTCGAGACGCTGCCGCTGGCCTTTTCCGGCACGCAGGGCATCGTGGGCGTGTGCGGTGTGGTGATCGTGGCCACGGTGCTGCCCTACATCTTCTACACGAAGGGGCTTGAGGGCGTGGAAAGCGGCCGTGCCTCCATCATTACCAACATCGAGCCGGTGGTGGAGACCCTCGTGGGCGTGTTCGTGTTCAAGGAGGCGCTGACCGTCTGGACCGTGTTGGGTATGGCCTGCGTGTTCGGCTGCGTGATCCTGCTGGCCAATGGAGATAAAAAATGCGAAGAAAAACCTGTCAGGTCCTGAACGGCTTTCACCTGAAGCTCATCGCCGCCTGCACCATGTTCATTGACCACATGGGGCACACGCTGTTCCCAACGGTTTTGTGGCTGCGCTGCATCGGGCGGCTCGCCTTTCCCATCTTCTGCTTCCTCATCGCCGAGGGCTGCGTCTACACCCGCGATCGGAGAAAATACGCCCTGCGGCTGCTGGCGTTTGCCCTGCTGTCCGAAGTTCCCTTCGACCTGATGGTGGGCGGCACGGTGTGGTATCCCTATTCCCAGAACGTGCTGTGGACGCTGTTGGCCGGCGCGCTGATCTGCTGGTGCGTCGATTGGGCGCTGCGAAAGAAAACGCCGGCGGCCTTTTTACTTACCGGCGCGGTCATGGCCGCCGCGTTCTGCCTGCTGGAGCTGGCCGGGACGGACTATCGGGGCTGGGGTATGCTGCTGGTGGTGCTGTTCTACGGTGTCCGCCGCGTGTCCTGCGGCACCGTCGTGAAGCGAACGGCGCAGGCGGTGGGACTGGCGGTGTTCAGCATCGGCATTATGGGCGGCGTGTCCATCGAGCTGTGGTCGCTGGCGGCACTGCTGCCACTCTGGCTCTACAATGGTCGTCGAGGCTATTCCAACCCGGTGGTGCAGTACGGCTTTTACGCCTTTTACCCCGTGCATATCCTGATACTGTCCCTCATCGCCCTGTATGCGTAAACAGATAAGGAGGCTGTTCCTATGGCAAAGAACAAAGAAGAAAAAACCAACGTCATGCGGACGCTGGATCAGAAGAAAATACCCTACACCGCCCACAGCTACGACCCGGACGGCCCCATCGATGGCGTGTCCGTGGCGCAGATACTGGGCCAGTCGGCGGAGCAGGTGTTCAAGACCCTGGTGACAAAGGCCGCCAGCGGGGCATACTATGTGTTCGACATCCCTGTGGCCGAGAACCTGGACCTGAAAAAGGCCGCCAAAGCGGTGGGGGAAAAGTCCGTGGCCATGCTGCCACAGAAAGAGCTGCTGCCCCTGACCGGCTACGTCCACGGCGGATGCAGCCCGGTGGGCATGAAAAAGCAGTTCCCCACGGTGTTCCATGAGACGGCACCGCTGTATGGCGCCATCTGTGTCTCCGCCGGGAAGATCGGCCATCAGGTGGAGTGCGATCCCAACGCCCTCATCGCCCTTCTGCGGGCGAAAACGGCTGACGTGATCGTATAAAAATTATTTCGCTGTTGACATTAAAAATTGATTTCACTACACTTATCTGCAACCATATGTTGCAGAAATGAGGCATACCATGCAGACTGAAATTTTCATTAAGGGTGCGCGGGAGAACAACCTGAAAAACATCGACGTCACCATCCCCCGGGATAAGCTGGTGGTGCTGACGGGCCTTTCCGGCTCCGGCAAGAGCTCCCTGGCCTTTGACACCATCTATGCCGAGGGTCAGCGGCGGTATGTGGAGAGCCTGTCCTCCTACGCCCGTATGTTCCTGGGGCAGATGGACAAGCCCGACGTGGATTACATCGAGGGCCTGTCCCCGGCCATCTCCATCGACCAGAAGACCACCAGCAAGAACCCGCGCTCCACGGTGGGCACGGTGACGGAGATCTACGACTATCTGCGTCTGCTGTGGGCTCGGGTGGGCACGCCCCACTGCCCCCACTGCGGCAAGGAGATACGCCGCCAGACGGTGGATCAGATCATCGACCAGATACTGGCCCTGCCCGAGGGCACCCGTATCCAGGTGATGGCCCCGGTGGTGCGCGGCCGCAAGGGCGAGCACGCCAAGGTGCTGGAGGATGCCCGCCGGTCCGGCTTCGTCCGCGCCCGGGTGGACGGCAATATGTACGAACTCTCCGAGGACATCTCTCTGGAGAAGAACCTCAAGCACCGCATCGACATCGTGGTGGACCGACTGATCGTCCGCCCGGACATCGCAGGCCGGCTGACCGACTCAGTGGAGACGGCCTCCAACCTGGCGAATGGCCTCGTCACCGTTAACCTGCTGCGGGAGGAGAGAGATATCACCTTCTCCCAGAACTACGCCTGTGACGACTGCGGTATCTCCATCGAGGAGCTGACGCCCCGTCTGTTCTCCTTCAACAGTCCCTTTGGCGCCTGCCCCACCTGCACCGGCCTGGGCCTGCAATTAAAGGCTGATCCGGCCCTCATCATCCCCGACGGCAGCAAATCCATCCTGGAGGGCGCCATTACCGCCACCGGCTGGGCCTCCATCCGGTCCGACGGCATCAGTCGTATGTACTTCGAGGCCCTCAGTAAGAAATACCGCTTCTCCCTGACCCAGCCCTACGACAGCCTAAGCGACGAGGTGAAGAACGTTATCCTCTACGGCACCGGCGGCGAAAAGCTGGAGCTCCACTATGACCAGCCCCGGGGCAAGGGTGTGCTGTACCAGGCCTTCGAGGGCATCTGCAACAACCTGGAGCGCCGGTATCAGGAGACGCAGTCCGATGCCAGCAAGAAGGAGATCGAGGGCCTGATGACCCCCTGCCCCTGCCCGGCCTGCCAGGGTAAGCGCCTGCGGCCGGAGGCGCTGGCCGTCACCGTGGGCGGCAAGTCCATCTACGACGCCACTACCCTGCCGGTGGACGACGCCCTGGCCTTTTTCGACCATCTGGACCTGACCGGCAACCAGCAGATCATCGCCGCCCAGATCCTGAAGGAGATCCACGCCCGCCTGGGCTTTCTGCAGTCCGTGGGTCTGAGCTATCTGACCCTCTCTCGTGCCTCCGGCACCCTGTCCGGCGGTGAGAGCCAGCGTATCCGTCTGGCCACCCAGATCGGCAGCAGCCTCATGGGCGTGCTGTATATCCTGGACGAGCCCTCCATCGGCCTGCACCAGCGGGATAACGACAAACTGCTGGCCACGCTGCAGCGCCTCCGCGATCTGGGCAATACCCTCATCGTGGTGGAGCATGACGAGGACACAATGCGCGCCGCCGACTATCTTATCGACATCGGCCCCGGCGCCGGCGCCCTGGGCGGGCAGGTGGTGGCCTGCGGCACTCCGGAGGAAGTCATGGCGAACCCCAACAGCCTGACGGGCCAGTACCTCAGCGGCAAACGCACCATCCCCCTGCCGGCACAGCGCCGCAGGGGCAATGGCAGGCTGCTGACCGTCCGCGGCGCCCGGGAGAACAACCTGAAGCATATCGACGTGTCCATCCCTCTGGGGACGTTCACCTGTGTCACCGGCGTCAGCGGCAGCGGAAAATCCTCTCTGATCAACGAGGTGCTGTTCAAGGCGCTGGGTGCCCAGCTGAACCGCATGAAGGTGCGCCCCGGCAAGCACGACGCCATCGAGGGCATGGAGCAGCTGGACAAGGTCATTGCCATCGACCAGAGCCCCATCGGCCGGACGCCCCGATCCAATCCGGCCACCTATACCAACCTGTTCAACCTGATCCGCGACCTGTTCGCCTCCACCCCGGACGCCAAGGCCCGGGGCTACGGCCCGGGCCGGTTCTCCTTCAATACCAAAGGCGGCCGCTGCGAGGCCTGCGGCGGCGACGGTATGCTGAAGATCGAGATGCACTTCCTGTCGGACGTGTACGTCCCCTGCGAGATCTGCCGCGGCAAGCGCTATAACCGCGAGACGCTGGAGGTCCGCTACAAGGGCAAAAACATCGCCGACGTGCTGGATATGACCGTGGACGAGGCGTGGGAGTTCTTCTCCGCCGTGCCCGCCATCTGTGACAAGCTGACCACCCTGCGGGATGTGGGGCTGGGCTATGTGAAGCTGGGCCAGCCCAGCACCACCCTCTCCGGCGGCGAGGCCCAGCGCGTCAAGCTGGCCACGGAGCTGAGCCGCCGCGCCACAGGGCGGACGGTGTATATTCTGGACGAGCCCACCACCGGCCTCCACGCCGATGACGTGCGGAAGCTGTTGGAGGTGCTCCAGCGGCTCACCGATGGTGGCAATACGGTGCTGGTCATTGAGCACAACCTGGACGTGATCAAGTGTGCCGACTATATCATCGACCTGGGCCCGGAGGGCGGCGTGGGCGGCGGTACGGTGGTGGCCTGCGGCACGCCGGAGGAGATCGCCGCCTGCCCGGCGTCCTATACCGGCCAGTATCTGA
>UMBM01071339.1_pt1 | contig 10060 bp, 11 predicted proteins | sample 1963971 | NCBI WGS metagenome assembly UMBM01 (sample SAMEA4835942, study PRJEB28245) | human gut metagenome | biome: gut microbiome; material: fecal sample | place: Denmark | collected 2008 | reverse complement strand
CGTGACAGGCTGGCGTTCTACCAACTGAACTACTTGGCCATGTGCGCTTTCGTCTTGGAACTCAAGCTTGCTTATTATAGCAAGTACCGCGCAGAATGTCAACACCCATTTCCTGTTTTTCCTGCAATTTTTTCAGAGGGCGGCGGGTAATCGCCGCCCTCTGCTCTATTTACAGCTCCCGGGCCTTGAACCACTTTACGGACAGCGCCCAGCTGCCGATGAACACCGCCAGCGAGATGGCCGTAGTCGCCAGCGGAGACAGCGTGGCCGGTGCGCCGGACTCCTTGGACAGGTTTACCAGCAGCACACAGACCCCCGCCATGACCATCAGCATGACGATATACACCACGCGCCCCTTGGTGGCGCCCAGCTTGTAGGTGGTGGGCAGCATGACCGAGGGGACGATCAGTCCCACCGGAGCCATCATCGCCAGAAACGGCATGGCCGCCACGGTATCGTGCCGCAGCAGCACCACCGGCACCGCCAGCAGGCAGACTGCCGCCGCCGTGACAAGGCAGGTGATGTACTTGACCGTCACGATCTGCCGCCGGGTCACGGGCAGAGTATCGCAGTAGGTCAGCCAGCCGCTCTTTTCATCGTCGCCGATCAGCGACGCCGGCAGCGTCCCGGCGAAGAATATGGGATACAGCATCCACACCGCGCCACCGCTGCTGTCCGTGGACTGGTACAGGGCGAGCCCCAGAAAAATCACCAGCATCAGCAGATACGTCTTGCCGAAGTGCCACAGACTCCGCGCCTCCTTATAAAACAACCCCTTCATCTCACGCCTCCTTTGCCATGAACACGAACAGATCCTCGATGTTCACCTGTCCCAGCGCCATACCGGCGGGCACGGCGCTGCGCCGCACCAGATACTCCGTGCCATAGGGCGTGGCGTGCCGTCCGCACACCGCCGCCGGAGCGATACCGTCCGTATCGCCCCGCAGGATGCCGTACTCCTCCGTCAGCCGATCCTTTTCCTCGCACAGCAGCAGCCGCCCCTTGTGCAGGAACGCAATGTAGTCGCAGATCTTCTCCAGATCGCTGACGATGTGGCTGGAGATCAGCACGGCGTGCTCCTCGTCCCGGGTGAAGTCCGCGAAGATGGTCAGTATCTCGTCCCGCACCACCGGGTCAAGGCCGCTGGTGGCCTCGTCCAGCAGCAGCAGCTTCGGCTGATGGCTCAGCGCCACAGCCAACCCCTGCTTCATCTTCATACCGCGGGAGAAATCCCTGAAGGGCTTATCCTCCGGCAGCGCCAGCCGCCGCAGATAGCCCCGGTACACCTCCGGCTGCCAGCGGGTGAAAATGCCCGCCATCATGCGGCCGATCTGCCGGGCGGTCATGTACTCCGGCAGCCCTACCTCGTCCAGCACCGCGCCGATGTCCTCCCGCTCCAACGGGGTCAGCGCCCGGTTGTCCTTGCCGTAAACGGCGACGGTGCCCCCGTCCCGGCTGAGAGCGTTCAGAATCAGCCGTATGGTGGTGGACTTGCCTGCACCGTTCTCGCCGATCAGCCCCATGATGCACCCCGCAGGCAGCGTCAGTTCCAATCCCCGCAGGACAAAGTCACCTCTCCGCTTCGTCAGTCCGTGTATTTCCAATGCATTCATTCTGTTTCCTCCCTCTGGAGACGCCACATCTCGTCCAATTCATTCTCTGTCAGCCGGCAGGCGGACGCCAAACGGCGGACCTCTTGCGTATGTTCCTCTATCTTCTTCAAATTTTCCTCCCGCAGCAGCTCCGTGCTGCGCTCCGCCACGAAGCATCCCTTGCCGGGCAGCGTGTAGATGAACCCCTCGCTCTCCAGCTCGTCATAGGCCCGCTTGGTGGTGATGACGCTGATGCGCAGATCCTTGGCCAGCGCCCGTATGCTGGGCAGCGCCTCGCCCTCGGTCACCTGTCCGGACAATATGGCGTCCTTGATCTGACTGTATATCTGGTCGTAAATGGGCGCGCCGCTGCGGTTGTCGATGTATAGCTGCATAAGAGGCCTCCTTGTGCAAACTGTATATGAACAGTATATACAGTTAATTCCGATTGTCAATAGGAAATTTCTGTGGTACAATATCCGGCAGAAACGCAGTACACACAAAGGAGCCCTTCATGTATATCGGAAACGTAGAAATACACTCCAAACTGTACCTGGCACCCATGGCCGGTGTTACGGATCTGGCCTTTCGCCAGATCTGCCGTGAGCTGGGCGCCGGCATGAGCTGCACGGAACTGGTCAGCGCCAAGGCTCTGTGCTATCAGGACAAGAAAAGCCGAGGCCTTTTGAAGCTGGCCCCCAACGAAAAGCCCGCCGCTGCCCAAATCTTCGGCAGCGATATCCCCTGCATGGCTGAAGCCGCCGTCATCGCCGCCGAGGTGTCCGGCGCAGATATTATCGACATCAACATGGGCTGCCCGGTGGGCAAGGTAGTGGCCAACGGCGACGGCTCCGCCCTGATGAAGGACCCAGAGAAGGCTGCCCGACTGGCCGAGGCGGTGGTCAAGGCCAGCCCCGTACCCGTGACGGTGAAAATGCGCCGGGGCTGGGACAAGGGCAGCATCAACGCCGTTGAGTTGTCCAAAATGCTGGAGCAGGCAGGCGTCAGCGCCATTGCCGTCCACGGCCGCACCCGCGCCCAGATGTACAGCGGTCAGGCTGACTGGACCACTATCCGCCAGGTGAAGGAAGCGGTATCCGTGCCGGTCATCGCTAACGGCGACATCTTTTCGGCAGAGGACGCCGTCCGCATTTTACAGTTCACCGGCGCGGACATGGCCATGATCGGCCGGGGCTGTTTCGGCAACCCGTGGCTGTTTCAACAGGCCCAGGCAGCGCTGGAGGGCCGTCCCATTCCTCCCCTGCCGCCGCTGGCGGAGCGCTGGGACACCGCCGTGCGCCAGATCGAACTGGCTGTGGAGGACAAGGGCGAGCACATCGCCCTGCTGGAGGCCCGCAAGCAGCTGTGCTGGTATCTCAAGGGCGTGAGCCACGCCAATTACTATAAAGAACAGATCGTCCGCCTGACCACACTGGAGGAGCTGTACCGGGTGGCGGCGGGTGTCAGGAGGGATCTGCGATGAACAATGAACAGGACATCCTGCGCCGCGCCCAGCAGGGCGATAGCGAAGCTTTCCGCCTGCTGGTGGAAGCCTATCAGACACAGGTATACCGTCTGGCCCTGCGGATGTGCGGCGAAGCGGCGGCAGACGACGTGACCCAGGAGGCGTTTCTCGCCGCATGGCGGGCACTTCCGGAGTTCCGCGGTACCTGCCGCTTCTCCACATGGCTCTACCGCCTGACCACCAACGCCGCCATCGACTGGCTCCGCCGGGAGAAGCGCCATCGGGGCATGGATGATGTCACCGAGCTGGAGCTGCCGGATGACGGCCCCGGCCCGCAGGACCAGGCAGAACAGGCAGAAGCACAGCAGGCCGTCCGCCGTGCGCTGGGTCAGCTGTCAGAGGAGCACCGGCAGGTCCTGCTGCTGCGGTATATGCAGGAGCTGGACTATGCCGAGATCGCCGCGGCGCTGGAGATCAGTGAGGGCACCGTGAAGTCCCGCATCAGCCGGGCCAAGATGCGGCTGCGGGAATTGCTGGACGGCAGCGGGAACCTTTTTGACGGCGGGGCCGTCTTACAGACAGAGATCAGTGAAAGGAGGGAGCAGCCGTGACACAGCAGCCCTTTGACCCGATAGACAAATTACTTCGCGAAGCGCTGGCGAGCGACGCCCTGCCGCCCTCCGACCTTACGGACCGCATCATGGCGCAGGTAGAGAGTACGCCCCAGGGCGGTAGCGCCGCCTCCAATCCCAAACGCAATTATAAGAAATGGTTGCTGACCGCCGCCGCATGTCTGGTCATCGTGGGCGCGGCGTTTCCCCTGGCGCTGCAAGGCCGCGCCGGCCGGACCGATCACGCTGCAGATGACGCCGCCACCGCCGATACGAATGCCGACAACGACATGGTCAGCAGCTACTACGGTGGACACCGCAGCGATGTGCCAGATGGCACCGCGCCGTCTGACGGCACCGGCGGAGACACCGAGCAGGCACAAAAGAACAACTCCGCACACGACCAACCCTTTGACCCGATGGACAGCGCTCTGGACCATGCGGCCGAGCTCCTGGAGCAGCAGGGCTGTACGCTGGAGGTCCTGGCCCGTGCGGATGATGCGGTGCAGGTAGCCATTGCCGATGCGGACACCCATCCCTCCGGCAATACGGACCTGCTGAAAAATGCCATGGTGGCCTCCGGTTTCGCGCTGGAGGGCGACTGGTATGTGTTGGAACAGGAGGAAATGACCCCGTGAAGCTACACACCAAGCAACTGACCCTCGCGGCGCTGACCGCCGCCGCCTACGCCGTTCTCAGCTATTTCGGCTCTATTTTCGGCATCACCTACGGTCCTATTCAGTGCCGCTTTTCCGAGGCGCTGTGCGTCCTGCCCTTCTTCCTGCCGGAGACGGCATGGGGCCTGGGCGTGGGCTGCCTGATCGCCAACCTGCTCAGCCCCTACGGCGTGCTGGACATCGTGGTCGGCTCCGCCGCCACACTGCTGGCCGCCCTGCTGACCGCCCGGTGCCAAAAGAAGTGGCTGGCCCCTCTGCCGCCGGTGATCGCCAACACCGTGCTTATCGGCCTGGTCCTGGCCTATGAGCAGGCGGGCACCTCCGCCGCCTTCTGGCCCACCTACGCCTTCAATGCCCTGACCGTGGGTCTGGGCGAGGCCGTGGCCTGCTATGGCCTGGGCGGCCTGCTGCTGTGGCGGCTGGACAAGAGCAATGCCTTACAGCGCTATTTGCAGAACCGATGAATGAAAAAGCCCTCCGTGAGGAGGGCTTTTTGCCGCAAACGCGCTTCTTCGGACCTGAAATGCGTTCCGAGCCGGTTGCAATCTGCGGCGTCTTGTGTTACCATAACACTTACTACGATGCCCCTCGGGTGCCATTAAAGGACGTATACGTTGTATGAACGAGAGAGATAGAAAAAAACATACCGCCACCTCCCGGCTGGATACCAGTTCTCTGCCTCGGGGCCCACTGAACTGGGTGTTCTTCCCGGCGGCGCTGCTGTACCACGAGCTACTGCTGCGGGCCTTCGACAGGCAGAGCACCTTCTTTACCGGGACGCTTGTGCTGGTGGTGCTGTTCGCACTGGGCGCAGGGCTGTTCTGGAGTCTGCTCATCAATCTGTTCCGTCACCGCCAGGCGGCTACCATCGTCTCTATCGCCGCCACCGCCCTGTGGACGGTGCTGGTGTGCGTGGAGTACTGCTGCCGCAGTTACTTCAAGTCCTACTTCGCTCTGTCCTTCATCGGCAACATGGCCAGCGATGTAGTGGGCGGTTTCGGCGACACGGTCCTGCCGGATGTCGTGCTGCCCCGCCTGCCCTTTATCCTGCTGGCCTTTGTTCCGCTGGCACTGTGCATTCTGCTGCGCCGGCGCATCGTCACCGAGCAGCGCATGGGCCGCTGGTCCCTGCTGTTCCTGCTGGTCGTATGCCTGCTGTTCGGCGGTATCGGCAGCGGTCTGGCCCGCTGGGGCACCTATCACGATGCCTATTCCTACAACTTCACCACCGACACCGGCGTGACCCACTTCGGGCTCAACGCCAGTGTCCGTCTGGAGATCACCTACGCCATTTTCGGGCACCCCAGCCCCCGGCTGCCGGACACAGACACGAAGACAGATGTGCCGGATGACACCCCTGTTGTCACAACGCCGGTGGTCTACGGCGAAAATACCATGAACATCGATTTTGCCGCCCTGGCAGAGAACGCCTCCAGCAGCGCCGTGGCCCGTATGTCCGACTACTTCGGCTCGCTGACGCCCTCCAAGCAGAACGCGTACACCGGTATGTTCCAGGGCAAGAACCTCATTCTTTTCACCGCCGAGTCCTTCTCCCCCTGGTTCATCAGTGAGGAACTGACGCCTACCCTCTACCGTCTGACCCACGAGGGCTTCGTGTTCGACAATTTCTATCAGCCCGGCTGGGGCCAATCTACCACCGGCGGCGAGTACGCGGTGATGACCGGTCTGCTCCCCACGTGGGTCAACGGCAATGTCAGCTTCTACGCCACAGCCAACAACAGTATGCCCTTTGCCCTGGGCAATCAGTTCCGGGCTCTGGGCTACACCACCGCCGCCTACCACAACAATATCTACAACTACTACCGCCGGGACAAGACCCATCCCAACCTTGGTTACGACTATCAGGGTCAGGGCAACGGTCTGCAGCTGACCGAGGACGGCAGCTGGCCCTACTCCGATCTGGAGATGGTCCAGAACACCATCACGCAGTATATTGACGCCTATGTACAGAACGGCACACCCTTCCATACCTACTACATGACCGTCAGCGGCCACGGCGGCTACGGATGGGGCCACGCCATGGCCGCCAAAAACCGTGCCAAAGCTCAGGCCGCCTATCCCAACGCCTCCACCCAAGTCCAAGCCTATGTGGCCGCCAACCTGGAGCTGGAGAACGCACTGACCTACCTGGTAAACGCGCTGGAGCAGGCCGGTATTGCCGATGACACCGTCATCTGCCTGGCCGCCGACCACTACCCCTACCTGCTGTCAGAGACAGACACGGACTATTACAACGAGCTGCGAGGCTTTACGGACTCAGAGCGTGACACCTCCCGCTACCGCAACGCGCTGATTCTGTGGTGCGGCGGCATGGAGGAAGCTGTTACCGTATCCGAACCGTGCAGCGCCGTGGACATCGTGCCCACGCTGAGCAATCTGTTCGGACTGGAATATGACTCCCGTCTGCTGTCCGGCCGGGACGTGCTGGATCAGGACTACGACCCCGCCGATGCCTACGGCAGTATCCCTCTGGTGATCTTGCCCACCGCTGCCGGCAACAGCTGGGCCACCGCCGCCGGCGTGTATGAGTCCTCTACCCGCACCTTCACCGCCAACCCCGGCGTCACGGTGCCGGAGGGCTATGTCAACGCCATCAACGACCGTGTGTCCCTGCAATACTACTACGCGGAGCTGCTGGTGACCTATGACTATTACGCCATTGCCTTGGGAGACCGTGCCCCCAACGCGCCGCAGCTCCCCACCCCCACCCCCGCGGAGGATATGACGCCGGAGGAAACACTGGAGCAGCCAGACTACATAGAACCGGAGACATAAGCAGCGAGCGCCGTCCTGTCTGACGGCGCTCGTTTTCCTATGTGCTCAGCGGCTGCCCGTGCCGCCCACCGTTGTCTCCGCACCGGATCTCGCATCTTCCTCGGATACTGGCTTCGCTGCGGCCGCCGCAGATATGGGATGTCCACCGTCCTCACCGCCAACGCCGAACAACTCATACACCATGCGGCGCAGGATATAGCGCCTGTGTTCACGCTCATGCAGTCTCATTTCCGTTGTTATACCCCCATTCCTCCGCCGCCCGGCTGGCGGCGGGCACTCTGCTGTCTGCCATTATAACACCGCACACGGTCGAAGCGCGGCGGAACACGTCTGCTGCCGCTATCTCCGCCACAACAGGCGAAAGCGCCCCCATCTGGAGCGCTTTCGTTCTTTCTGTACACCAAATTCGTCAATGCCGACCCACGCGGTCCCAGTCCGCTTCGTTTTCGTACAAAAGGCGGGTCCCCTCCAGATACTGGGAGTCCATCGGGTTACTGATAGATACCGCCGCCTTATACTTCTCCAGTGCACGGCGGGATTTCTCCGGCGGCTGCACGGTACCGGCGCCGGCAATGCACCCGCCGGGGCAGGCCATGCCTTCCAGCAGGTAGCCGTCGTACTTGCCCGTCCGGGCGATACGCAGCATCTTCCGGCACTCGTTCAGCCCCTCAGCGGCGGCGGTCTTGACCTCCACCTCCGGGTGCAGGCGGTGGATCACCTCCTCCACCGCCTTGGCCACGCCGCCGCCGGCGGCAAAGCCTACGCCGGGGGCACTGGCCTCGTAGTGGGAGGGCAGATCGGGGATCTGGCTGAAGTCGATGCCCTTGGCCTCGAACATTCCCCTCAGCTCCTCGAAGGTGATGACAAAATCCACATCACTGCGGACACTGCGGCGGCTGGCCTCCAGCTTTTTGGCGGCGCAGGGACCGATAAAGACGACGCGGCACCCAGGCCGGCGGCGCTTCTGCAGCCGCGCCGTCAGCACCATAGGCGTCATGGTCATGGAGATATACGGCGCAAAGCCGGGGAACTCCTTTTTGGCCATCACAGACCATGCCGGGCAGCAGGAGGTCGCCATAAATGGCTGCTTCTCCGGCACCATACGCAAAAACTCCTCGGCCTCCTCCACCGCGCACAGATCGGCGCCCACGGCCACCTCCTCCAACGCGGCAAAGCCCAGCTGCTGCATGGCGGCCTTGATCTGCCCCGGCGTTACATTGTCTCCGAACTGGCCCCAGAAGGCCGGTGCGATCACCGCCACCACCTCGTCGCCCCGACGGATGGCATGGATCAGCTGAAACAGCTGGCCCTTATCCACGATCGCGCCGAAGGGGCAATTCACCAGACACATACCGCAGCTGACGCACTTGTCGTGGTCGATCTTGGCGTGGCCGTACTCATCCTGACCAATGGCATTCATGCCGCAGGCCTCCTGGCAGGGCCGGGTAAACTTGATGATGGCGTGGTAGGAACAGGCATCCCGGCATTTGCCACACTTGATGCACTTATCCTGGTCGATATGCGCCTGTCCACGTTCGATAGCAATGGCCCCTTTAGGGCAGGCATTCTGGCAATGGCGGGCCAGACATCCCTGGCAGGCGTTCGTGACCTCATAGTGGGTGGGCGTGCAGCCGTTACAGGCGTACTTTATGATGTTCACCAGCGGAGGATCGTAGTACTTCTCCGCGATGGCACTCTCCTCCACCCCGTCGCTGAGCAGGCTGTGCTCCGCCACCGGCCGCAGGGGCAGGCCCATAGCCAGCCGTATACGCTCGCCTACGATAGCCCGTTCCAGAAAGATGGACTCCCGTTGGTTGCCCACCTCACCGGGGACGATCTTGTAGGGCAGCTTTTCCATACGGCGGTAGTCTCCGCCCTCATAGGCCAGCCGCGCCACCTCGGCAAACACCTGCTTACGCATATCCGCGATGGAGCATTTAAAGTTTCTCATAGGTACACTTTTCCTCCGAAACCCCCAGTCTTTTGTTACCATTATAACAAATTCATTATGGAAAACAATATGCAGTTGCGAGAATTTCTATCGCCGCGCGAATGTTTCCTCATGCAACCTGCACAGCCTTCCGCCACAGCCGTTAAGGCGTTGTTAAGATGCCTTTTATCTCCGGTCCCGCAGGGCCTCCTCCAGCTTGTGCAGCGCCTTTTTTTCAATGCGGGACACATAGCTGCGGCTGATACCGTAATGGGCCGCCACCTGCCGCTGCGTCTGGGGCAAATGGCCGTCCAGGCCGTAGCGCCGCCGCAGGACATCCGCCTCCCGAGGGGTCAGCTCACGGGCCAGCAGCTGATGCAGCAGACGGCGGTCCTCCTTGCTTTGCAGCTCCTCCAGCATGGTGTCCTCTTCTCCCACCACATCGCCCAAATACAATGCGTCACCCTCCGGCCCTGTGTCCAGCGCCTCGTTCAGCGACACCTCCCCCTGCAATTTTTTCTGTCCCCGGAAGTACATTAGTATCTCATTTTCTATACAGCGAGCGGCGTAGGTGGCCAGCTTGATTCCCTTGTCAGGGCGGAAGGTATTGACCGCCTTGATAAGCCCGATCGTTCCGATGGAGATCAGGTCCTCTTGGTCAGTGGACTGCGTGTAATACTTCTTGATGATGTGGGCCACCAGGCGCAGATTGTGCTCCACCAGTATATTCCGGGCCTCCAAATCTCCGGCGGCACAGCGCTCCAGGCACTCCCTCTCCCGGGCAGCAGACAGGGGCTTGGGGAATGACCCGGCGCTACCGGTCAGGTGCAGGGACAAAAACAGGCTGTTGCACAGCAGCAACAGTGCAGCAGACAGCATACGCATCGCTCCTTTCACAACACCCTATGCCCTATGGGAATGTCCCTATACAAAAAGAACACGGACGGCAGCGTCGTCCGTGTTACAGTTCCTCCTCCGGAAGGGCCTCA
>UMBM01064879.1_pt1 | contig 10228 bp, 7 predicted proteins | sample 1963971 | NCBI WGS metagenome assembly UMBM01 (sample SAMEA4835942, study PRJEB28245) | human gut metagenome | biome: gut microbiome; material: fecal sample | place: Denmark | collected 2008 | reverse complement strand
TGGATGACCTTATTGGTCTATGACTACATCATACCAGGAGAAAAAGAAAATGCCAGAATTAGAGAAAGTAATAGAAGATAAATTAATAGAACAGCTAGTTTTTGGAGAGTCCCAATGGACTTACCGTGAAGATTTAAAGACTGAGGAAGACCTTTGGCAAAATTTTAGATACATTCTAGAGCAGAATAATAAAGCACGTCTAGATGGACAGCCTTTGTCTGATGCAGAGTTTGAACAGGTTAAGAACCAGCTACAGTTTTCTTCGTTCTATAAAGCTGGTGAATGGCTGGTTGGCGAAAATGGGAAGGCAATGGTTCATGTGCAAAGGGATACAGAAAAATTGCATTTAGTTGTGATGAATCATGAGCATATTGCAGGTGGAAGCAGTGTTTACGAGGTTATTAACCAATATAATGCATTAAAAGACGATGACATCACTACGGTTACAAGGGACAGAAGATTTGATGTTACACTTATGATTAATGGTCTTCCAATGATACATATTGAATTAAAGAACAGACAGCACTCTTACATGGAAGCTTTTTATCAGATAAAAAAATATATCAGTGAAGGAAAGTTTACTGGTATTTTTTCGGCTGTCCAGATGTTTGTGATCAGTAATGGAGTAGACACGAAATATTTTGCTGCCGCAAGTGATACAGAGTTGAATCCTAAATTTATGAGCGGTTGGGTAGATACGGAGAATAATCCGGTGGCTGATTATATTGATTTTGCAAAGAATGTTCTTCGTATTCCGGAAGCCCATGAGATGATTGCCAGATATACAGTTTTGGATGAAGATGCAAAGCGATTGATTTTACTTCGACCATATCAGATTCATGCCATTGAGTCTATACGTGAGGCATCAAAGACAGGAAAATCTGGTTTTGTCTGGCATACGACTGGATCCGGAAAGACGCTTACTTCTTATAAGGCAACCAGAAATTTACTGATGGATATTCCTGCGATTGATAAAGCAATCTTTTTGATTGACCGTAAGGATTTGGATACTCAGACAACCATGGCATTTCAGGCTTATGCGAATAATGATTTGGTCGATGTAGATGAGACTGATAATGTAAATGATCTGAAAAAGAAATTAAAATCTGATGATCGTCAGGTAATCGTTACAACAATTCAAAAAATGCAGATTCTGATTAGCAAAAGATTACAGGAAGGAACATCTGAATACAACAAGATTAAAAACCTGAAAATTGCTTTTGTCGTAGATGAATGTCACAGAGCAGTTACTCCAAAAACAAAGCGTGAACTAGAACGCTTTTTCGGAAGATCGCTTTGGTATGGATTTACAGGAACTCCGAGATTTGCGGAGAATCCATATCCGCAGATGGGTGATTTGCCACGTACAACAGAGGAATTGTATGGAAAAAGACTTCACAAATATACAATCCAGAATGCGATTCATGATAATGCTGTACTTGGTTTCCAGGTAGAGCATAATGGTCCGAAAAATATTACAGATGAGACAGATGCCAGTGCATACGACAATGAGACCCATATGCTCCGGGTATTAGATATCATCCTGAACAAATCCTATTACAAGCTGGGATTTCAGAATGGAAAAGGACAAACATATGAGGGACTTTTGACAACGAGTTCCATCCAGATAGCACAGAAGTATTATGAACTCCTGACCAAGGTGAAAAACGGAGAAACATCATTAGAAATCGATGAGAAAATCAAACAGGTTCTTCCGGATTTTCCGAAGTTTGCAATTACTTATTCCGTAACAGAAAATGAAGAAGGTTCCCACGTAAACCAGGAAAAGATGCAGAAATCACTAGATGATTATAATCAGATGTTTGGTACAAAATATGAGCTTTCACAGATTCAGGGGTATAATGGTAATCTGAATAAACGTCTCGCACGGAAAGATGCAAAATTCAAGAGCAGAAGTGAGCAGCTGGATCTGGTCATTGTGGTAGACCGCCTATTAACAGGATTTGATGCACCATGCATGTCCACCATTTTTATTGACAGACAGCCGATGGGACCACATGATCTGATTCAGGCTTTTTCAAGAACAAACCGTATTTTTGATAAAAACAAAACATACGGACAGATTGTTACTTTCCAGGCACCAAAGTTATTTAAGGAAAGTGTTGACAACGCAGTGAAATTATACTCTGCGGGAAGTACAGGGACAGCGATTCTGGCAGAATGGGAAGAAATAGAACCAGCATTTCGTAAATCGTTGGCAGCGTTAAGAGTATCAGCAGAAACACCGGAAGAAGTAACACCGATGTCAATCAAAGAGAAAAAAGTGTTTGTCAAGATATTTCAGACCTTTGACCGATTATTTGCTCAGCTCAAATCATTTACCCAGTATGATGACAGTATGCTTGAGGAGTATGGCATTACAGAAGAGGAATACGATAAATATGCCGGAGTTTATAAAAATGCTGTAGAAGAAATAAAAATAGCAGAAGGTGGAGACGATTCCGGGAACGAACCACCGGAAGATGAAACGATAGACGTCGATTATGAATTGATGGCTTATAGTAGTACAAAGATTGATTATGAGTATATTATCAATCTGATCCAGAATATTGTAACACCAGATGAAGATGCAGAAGCGATATCTCCGGAAGAACGTCAAAAACAGATTGATGAAGTGAAACAGTATATTGATGAAATGCGGAAAGATAATCCAAAGGTAGCCGAGATTATGACGAATCTGGTTAGTGAAATTGAGGAAGATGAAAACAAATATAAGGGTCAGTCTATCTTAAATATTGTGGAAAACATGAAACGTGATTGCATTGAAAAGGTAATCTCTGATTTCTGTGTGACTTGGTACGCATCGAAAGAAGATGTTATGTATGCGGCTCTTCATTACAGAAACGGGGAAATACCAAACGAAAGTGTGATCAAAGCAACAATTGACTATCAGAGTTATAAATCCGTACAAGAAAAGGCACTTCCAAAATTCAAATATTATGCGAAGTGTATGGCAGAATTAAAGAAAACATTAGATGAAGAAATTAAACCTCTGATCAGTGTTGCATAAGAAAATAATAGGTGATTAATTGTCTGTATCAGCGTAAGTGATTCGGGAAAGGAAGATAAACTTATGCAACAGGAAACAGACAAAATGCAATTATTTTATGAGTACTATAAACAGTGGATTGAAGTGTACAAAAAAGGTGCAATCAGGGATGCCACGATGGCAAAGTATCTGATGACGCAGAAATGGGTAGAAAAACTTGCTCCGGAGTTGAAGGTTTGTGAACTCACCAGGACTGCTTATCAGAAATTGCTGAATGATTATGCGAAAGATCATGAACGGCAGACAACGCTGGATTTCCATCATCAATTGAAAGGAGCAATTCTGGATGCGGTAGATGAAGGAATGATAGAGAGAGATCCAACCAGAAAGGCAATCATCAAGGGGAAATCGCCAAGAGCAAAAAAAATAAAGTATTTGAATCAGTTTGAATTACATACGTTAATTGCTCACCTTGATATTCGAGAAGAGGTAAACTGGGACTGGTTTATTCTATTGGTTGCAAAAACCGGTATGAGATTTTCAGAAGCACTTGCGATTACTCCTTCGGACTTTGATTTTGCAAGACAAACATTGTCTATTAGTAAAACATGGGATTATAAGGGTAATGGTGGCTTCCTTCCAACAAAGAATAACTCATCAGTGAGAAAAATTCAGATTGATTGGCAGATTGTTGTGAAATTTTCAGAGCTTACTAAGAATCTGCCAGAAGATAAACCGATTTTTGTTGGAGAAACAAAGATCTATAATTCTACAGTGAATGATGTACTTACCAGACATTGCAAAGCGTGTGGAATTTCAGAGATATCCATTCATGGACTTAGACATACACATGCCTCTCTTCTTCTGTTTGCAGGTGTATCAATCGCCAGTGTAGCCAGACGTCTGGGTCATGCCAGTATGACAACAACGCAGAAAACATATCTGCATATCATTCAGGAACTCGAAAATAAAGACGTTGACCTGGTAATGAGAACATTATCAGGATTATAAACGCAAATAATTAAACAGGATTACTTACGCTGATCTAGATATATAACGAATCCGAAATCAAAATGTGTAGGAGCAGTATTTTTAGGCATAAAAATGGAAACGGAGGCAGTGAAATGGATATTGTTACTATCCATTCTACTCAGAGCAAATACTTTGTAGCCAACGGCGGTGTTCTTTATCAAATATTTAAGGACACTGGGGTTTTCTGCAACCAATGATATTTTTGCGGAAAATGCGTGGTATTTCAGAAATGCACTTGTCAGTGCAAATTATACGAATCTGCAAAAAGGCATTCACGAAACAACAGAGTATCTGGAAGCGTTTCTCGGAAATCTACTTTTGAACGAGAAAAACGAGCTTCATAATCGAAATCTTCATATAAGTGGACTTTTGAACGAAGAAAAAGTGGACATTGGGAATACAAAAGTGGATATTGAGAATGGAAAAGTGGAGCTTCAATGTCAGCAATGAAAAAAGCGTGCCGTGACAGCAGAGATATTTGTCTCAAAATCGAGAATGGTTTTATTCCAAATAACTGTCTGCACTTGCTTTCGCTGAGAATTGCGGCTGTAATAATGGCGGGAACTTCTTGTTATTTGGGATTTATTGGGGATATGCCATTTACATTTATGCTGATGTTTGTGTTCTTTTCGTTTGGAATTTTTGCGGGACTTGAACCAATAAGCGATCACTATATAGGTCGCATAAGCGAATTATTTTTGCTATAATGTGCTTATGCGAAAAAAACTCGCACTATTGGTGCGAGAATTGAGGTGATTGAATGAAATCGGAAATTATGGGATATGGATGTATACGAGGATTTATTAAGGGCGTGAAGCGTTTGCGAAGATGTCATACTCCAAATGGAGGAATAGATTATCCATAAAAATTTAGATTTCTTGGCACTGAAGTTATAAAGTAGAGGGGGAGCGGATTAGATGAAATTATTAGGAAATATACTTTGGTTTCTTTGTGGTGGGATAATCGGAGGTCTTGCATGGATCATTGCAGGATGTATATGGTGTGTCACAATTGTTGGAATTCCTGTTGGCTTACAATGCTTCAAATTTGCATCCTTAGCATTTTGGCCTTTTGGAAAAGAAGTTGTATATGGGAATGGAACATTCTCATTTCTTGTGAATTTAATTTGGATTCTTTTCTTTGGATGGGGAATGGCTCTTGGAAATATTGTCTTAGGGTGTATGTGGTGTATCACGATTGTAGGAATCCCGTTTGGAAAACAATTCTTTAAAATGGCACGTTTATCTTTTATGCCTTTTGGTGCAAATGTGCGTTAGAACAACCTTTTATATAAAGAACAGTCGGGTAAAAATGGCTCCGAAATTTGCAGGCAGAGACACTGCCAGCGTTACGATAGAATAAATAATAGAGAGAAATATATTATGAAAGTAAGAGAATATTCAGTAAATAGAGCATTTCATCGAATCACTGTAAAAAAGACGTTGTGCAAAATGACTGTGGAAATGTCTGCAAAATCAGGGAATTAAATGTACTGAAAACCATAGTTACGGACATCTAATATCCCATTTGATACAAAAATGTGGATAAGCTATTGGATTAGAAAAAGATCCCTGTAGACATTCACATGCCTACAGGGATTCCCATGGCTTATCCACAAAAAAGATTTTTCAATTTCGTCGTTTTGACGAAGTCAATTTGCATACCCTTGAAAAGTAACAAATTATCAGCAGTGAGGAATAAAATGGAGAAAAACGGCTTGACAAAGCTTGCCGTGCGATGCTATTATGTCAGAAGTGATATAGTATGTTACTTGTTAAGAACGAACGAGGCATTAACTATGCATGAACTTTTTGGATGTTTATGCGGTTAGTGCCTCTTTTTCTGTTGCTAAGCGTACAGAGAATGCGTCTAGAAGCCTGCTTCTTTGTCAAGACTATAAAGAGAATGCCTGACTGTTTTTACAGATTACCGCAAATATTCATAAACATTCATACTCGTAAATTCATAACGAAAAGGAGAACAATTATGAAAGACAAAATTTTTGGCGTGCTTCAGCGCGTGGGAAGATCATTCATGCTTCCAATCGCCATTCTCCCGGTAGCAGGTCTTCTGCTCGGATTTGGTGGCTCATTTACCAACGAAACAATGCTTGAAACTTACGGACTGTTAAATGTCATGGGACCTGGCACCATTCCATATGCCATCTTCCAGGTCATGAGCGAAGCCGGTAACATTGTATTCGCAAACCTGCCGATTATTTTCGCGATGGGTGTTGCCATCGGTATGGCTAAGAAAGAAAAAGAAGTTGCGGCTCTCTCTGCTGCCATCGCATTTTTCATTATGCACGCTTCTATCAGTGCGATGATCACCATCAACGGTGGAACAGAAAACATGCTGGAAGGTGCAACTACGTCTGTTGTCGGCATCACATCTCTTCAGATGGGTGTATTCGGCGGTATCATCGTCGGACTCGGTGTTTCTTCGCTGCACAACCGTTTCTACAAAATCGAACTGCCACAGGTATTATCGTTCTTCGGTGGAACAAGATTCGTACCAATTATCTCTTCGCTTGTATATACCGGCGTTGGTATCCTGATGTTCTTTATCTGGCCAGTCATCCAGACAGGGATCTACGCACTTGGAGATCTTGTACTTAATTCAGGCTATGCAGGAACATGGGTATATGGTTTCCTCGAAAGACTATTACTTCCATTCGGTCTTCATCACGTATTCTACCTTCCATTCTGGCAGACTGCACTTGGTGGAACAATGGAAGTCGGCGGAACTCTCATCGAAGGTGCACAGAACATTTTCTTTGCACAGCTCGCTGACCCGACAGTAGAACATTTTGCAGTATCCGCAACCCGCTTCATGTCAGGTAAATTTCCATTGATGATCTTCGGTCTTCCGGGAGCCGCACTTGCCATGTACAGAACAGCAAAACCAGAGAAGAAAAAAGCGGTTGCCGGACTCTTACTTTCCGCTGCTCTTACTTCTATGCTGACAGGTATTACAGAACCACTTGAATTCACATTTATCTTTGTGGCACCAATGCTTTACGGTATCCACTGCGTATTTGCCGGTCTTGCATATATGCTCATGCACCTCTTTAACGTAGGTGTTGGTATGACATTCTCCGGCGGACTGATCGACATGTTCTTATTCGGTATCTTACAGGGAAATGCAAAAACAAACTGGATCTGGATTGTAATCGTAGGTATCGGCTACTTTATCGTATACTACTTACTGTTCGGATTCTTAATCAAGAGATTCGATTTAAAAACACCTGGCCGTGACGACAGTGAAGAGGTAAAATTATACCGCAGAAGCGACGTGGAAGCTCGCAAGAACGGCGATAACGGTTCCGAAGCTTCCTCAGAAGATGCACTTTCTCAGACTATCTGTCAGGGACTTGGCGGCAAGAAAAATATTTCCGACGTAGACTGCTGTGCAACAAGACTTCGTTGTACCGTTCACAAAGCAGAATGCGTAGACGATGCACTGTTAAAATCAACTGGTGCATCCGGCGTAGTACACAAAGGAAATGGCGTTCAGATTATCTACGGACCTCGCGTATCAGTCATCAAATCAAACCTCGAAGATTACCTCGAGACTGCACCAGACGAAGAATTCACAGCTGGCGGAAATGATGTCGATGCAACTGCACACGTTGGTGTTGATACAAATGTTGACGGTGGTGCAAATGCTGGCGTTGCAGAAAATGCCAACACAAGCTCGGCAGAAGCAACTGTTGTTGAGACAATCGTTATCTCAAGCCCAATCACAGGTCTGGCTGCTGACTTATCTACCACTCCAGACGAAGCATTTGCTGGAAAAATGATGGGTGACGGTGCCGTTGTCACACCGGAAGATTCTGTTGTAAGAGCTCCGGAAGATGGCGAAGTATGTTTTGTATTCGAGACAAAGCATGCAATTGGATTCTTGACAGATAGCGGCGTAAGCCTTTTGATTCACATGGGAATCGACACCGTTGCACTGAACGGAGAAGGATTTGAAGTATTCGTTGAAAACGGACAGAAGGTAAAGAAGGGCGAGCCACTCCTCAGCTTGAATCTGGATTATCTCAAAGAAAATGCTCCATCACTCGCTTCACCAGTCCTCTGTACAGAATTGGAAGACAACCAGAAGGTTCGCCTCTTAAAAGACGGACAAATCAAAGCTGGCGAGGCATTATTTGCAATTGACATCTATGAATAAAACATCTATGAATAAAACAAAATAAAGATTGTTATTCGTAGTTGTTAATGTTAAAATCAGATTAATCATTAGTAACAAAATTGGTCACACATGGGGATAAGATTATGTATCGAATTAGTAAAGTTCTCAATCATAATACGGTAATTGGCATTCACGCCGATGACAACCAGGAATACCTGGTGATGGGAAAGGGGATCGGATTCGGCAAAAAAGTCAGCGAGCGATTCGAAGTACGTGACGGCGATACCGTCTACTCGCTACAGGCAACTTCCAATCGTGGAAATGCAAAAGAGCTCGCAACTTCCATCCAGCCCATTTACCTTGAGATTGCAAATGAAATACTGGACGAAGCGGAAAAAGTGTTCCAAAACATTGACCGTGCAGTCCTCTTCCCTATGGCTGATCATTTGGAATATGCTGTAAAGCGCATCCAGAATCACGAACAAATCAGCAACCCACTCACGGATGATATCCGCGTCCTCTTCCACCTGGAATACAAGACTGCGGAATGTGTCCGTCCGATTTTAAAAGAGCGTTTGGGAATCACCATTGATGACAATGAAGTCGGATACATTTCCCTTCACATTCATTCCGCAATCAAAGACGAAAACGTTTCCCTGGCAATGCAGATTGCACGTGCCGTGCGCGAATGCATTTCCCACGTTGAGCAGGCTGTCAACCGACCAATTGATGTCATGTCTTTGTCGTACAACCGACTGATGAACCACATCCGTAACATGGTCGCACGAGCACTGCAGCACGAGGAATTGAAGTTAAACTTAAACGACTACATGGAAGTCAAATTTCCACAGGCATTTCAGCTGGCACAGACCATCTGCGATCAGGTCGGAAAAAACCTGTGCTGCACAATCAGCGATGCTGAAGTCGGATATCTGGCGATGCATATCGAACGTGTCGTCCACGAAGACGAAGACCTCGAGGCAATCGAAGCCAGAGATTAAACATATCATGATATATACAAAAAGGGGATGTGAAAAAACTCGATTGAGTTTTTTTGCATCCCTCTTTTTGCTTATATTGTATATAAATTGCTGGAATCCTACGCTGAAAAGGCGTACTTCCCCTACCCCATAGAGATTCTCTTTTTGAATCTGTGCGGCAGTTCTATTTCGCATCTTTTTGTTGCTTGATTGATATCGTTAAAAATGTTTTCAATCTTATCCTGAAGGACTTCGTTGATGAAATATCCAAAGGTTCGGTATGATGGAGTCTATCAGGAGTTCTGAATAGTTACAAACACAGAAAGTAATATTAGACGCATGGAGGGGGAAAATACAGGGTGTGAGAGAAAGATTTTTAAATTAAGGGAATAGATATTGAAGCTCAGATTGTTCTATGATAGAATATCATTACTAAAAAGTGTGCAGAAGCACAGAATTGAGGAATATAATGATAGAAATTAAAAGAGATGCTTATCTACAGCAGTTGACCATGCGAAAAGATAACGGAATGATAAAGGTGATTACCGGCATTCGTAGATGCGGCAAATCTTTTTTATTGTTTAACATTTTCAAGAGATATTTACAAGAGAATGGTGTTGATACCGATCATATTATTGAGATTGCCTTGGATGGTATTGAGAATGAGGAATTAAGAGATCCCAAGCTGTGCTTTAAGTACATCAAAGATGCCATGAAGGATGATGATAAGTATTATCTTCTTCTGGATGAAGTACAGTTTATGCCACGATTTGAGGAAGTGCTGAACAGTTTGTTACGCATGAGCAACATTGATGTGTATGTCACCGGAAGCAATTCTAAGTTTCTGTCCAGCGACATTGTGACTGAGTTCCGTGGCAGAGGTGATGAGATCAGAATCTATCCCCTCTCTTTTGCAGAGTTTTATTCTGTCTATGAAGGTGATTACGACGATGCCTGGGATGACTACATGATCTATGGAGGATTGCCGCAGGTCGTAAGTTTACAGAGTGAACGACAGAAGGCAGATTACCTGAAAAACATCTTTGCAAATGTTTATCTGAAGGAT
>UMBM01044057.1_pt1 | contig 10237 bp, 8 predicted proteins | sample 1963971 | NCBI WGS metagenome assembly UMBM01 (sample SAMEA4835942, study PRJEB28245) | human gut metagenome | biome: gut microbiome; material: fecal sample | place: Denmark | collected 2008 | reverse complement strand
CATACAAATGCAGGGGCAATAAGGCACCATATAAGGTAACCGACAAATTCGCCGATGCTGAATAGACCTAAATAATCAATTGGCTTATATAGGTCGCGTTTGCGCCGTGTGTAGCCATCGACATACATACGTTGTTCAATATACCAGCCTATTGCAAAAATTGCGACAGCACCCCAATATAATTTATCCATCTTTATCACCCGTACCTGCAATCAAAATAAAACGACTCTCATAAAGAATGTTTTTCTCTATAGCTTTCTTGCGTAGAAAGCGCATACCCCCGTCCCATTACGGTTTTCAAATCATCCGGGCTTAAATCCAGTTTTTTCCGCAGCTTTGCGATATGCACATCGACCGTCCGCGTTTGAATCGGCACTGTGATATTCCATGCAGATGCCAGCAGAAAGTTTCGGGAGCAGATGCACCCGGAGTGGTCGAGCAGCGTAATGAATAGTTGATATTCTGTGGTTGTCAGGTGAATGCGGCAACCTTGCCTTTGAACAGAGAAATCGTTTTCATCGATGGACAGATTTTTATAGTACTTCATCTGGAACACCTATCATGTCATAATCGTCAATAAGAGCCTGTCCGATCGCCCATGCGAGAAAGAATGCTGTGCATACCAGAAAAATCGGAATCCACATTGCGTTGTAGCTTTCTCCGTTGGCGTTATAGCCTTGGTTTTGCCAGAGCGCTGCAGCATGGAATAGAGGATAGAATCCCAGCCACTCGATACCATTTTTCATTCCGGAAAGGCTCAGCAGCGCGGGCAGGCAATAGCCAACTGCACTGATAAAGAGCGCAGTCAGCAAATTCCCCAATTTCTGTCCAAGCCATAAGGTGATCCGGCTCATGCAGAGGCAGGCCGCGAAACGACAGATTAACCAGAAAATCAGCAAATCCGACAGGGTTATAAACTTGGGTACGGCCTGCAAGTCGGAAATACTCATCGCGGGTCCCAGCAAAGAGGGAAGGCCATAGTCACGCAGAACTTGCCACAGGTGAGGCAGAACGGTTCCGAATGCGATAACCGCTGCCATGGCTGTACTTTGCCGCAGCTTTGCCTTTACAGTGTATTTGCGCCCCAATGGTGTGCAGGCCAGAATCTCATCCATGCCGCCTTTGCGTTCCATTGCAAACAGCCCGCTGAAGCACAGCGCACACAACAGCCCCGCCAGAAGTGTATCCTGCACATCGCCGGTGCCGGTAAATCCGAACAGCTTTTTATAGCCGGTTTCATAGACAAGCCATGCACCGGGATTTTCTTTCAGATAGTAATTGATGTTGGACTCCACTACACGCTGATAGACAGAATATTTCTGCTGCAGTGAGCTGTAGGCCAGCAGCGCATCACTGCTCAATTCACCGCTGTTGACGCGCTTCTGGGTCTCCAGCATGGGAATAAATTCGTTGCGCTGATCTTTCAGCCAGTCGCGGCTTTCTTCGCTCCACGGGCCGGAAATGTGCTTCATATAATAGGCATAGTAAATTTCGTCCGCGTCTATGTAGCTCTCCGCCGTCACGCCCTGATAGATGCCAAACGCCAGAAACGCTGCCAAGAATACTGCGGCCCCATTCATCAACAATAACTTCCTGCCCTCTTCATGGGTAACAGAGGTCGCACGCGTTTTGCGGGAAAACGTAAGTGCAAAGCTGTGCTTGGCAGCCGGCAGCAGCTGTGCCTTGGCAAATACCGTACAGAATGCTGCAAATAGCGCACCACCCAAAACGGCTGCCGTCAACCATTCGACCAGCGGCAGGCTGACAGGATTACCAAACCAGAAAAGATTCCGATAGTTTCCCAGCAGCTCATTGGTCTGCAGCAGGCTCACCATATTCGCATATTTTACAACGTTCCAATGACTTGTGGCAGGAATTGCAGCACGAATACCGTACATTGCCAAGGGCAGCGCCAACGCGCCAATCCAACCGGCCGCAGCACGTTTGGCGATAAGGGCAGCCAGCATGACCCACAGCCCCATCACAAACGCACCGGCCCACTTAGCAAGTAAAAACCGAAAAAGATACTGGCCAACGGTAATCTGCATGGTACAGCGCATCAAAGCCGGAACGCTTTGAATCGTGCGGTTCATGGGGCCAAGGCTGAACGATGCCGAACAGTATGCGAGATTGACCCCATACAGCACCGTAAGAACGACCAATAAGCTGGCAGCAAATGCCGCCAGCTTTGCAATGGCCGTCTTTAACCGTCCACCGGGCAAGCTGCGAATCAGGCTCAACAAACCGCTGTCGCGCTCTTGGCGTACAAGAATCAGCGCAAGCAGCAGCATAGCCGCCAACAGGATAAGATCCGTGAATGCATAGCTGATGGCCGTGTACAAGCCCTTTTGCGGGTAATACTCTATAGGCGTATCTGTCAGTCCGGCATAAACCTGTGCAGTCCGTTCTATGTTTTTCAAATCGTACCCAGTACGGTCATTTTGAAAAATCGAGATGCCGGACAGTTGGGATGCCTTGGTCTGAACGCTATCCAGAAAGTCGCTGTAGGCCGCCACGGTGTCATATTCGCTTTGCAACTGACTGAACAGGCGGTACGCTGTGTTCAAGTTATCCGTAAATAGAGTATAGGTCTTATCTGTGTACTCTTGTTCATAGGCATCGAACATAGCGGCATTGTCCTGCCGATACTGAGTGAGTCCATAGCCGCCGTAAGCCTGTTCCCGATAATACTGCCCGATTTTCACAAGGCTTTCTATCTCAGTGTATTTGTCGTGAAGATAGGTCCCTTTTTCTTCCATGGTTTTATCGGAAAGCTCGGCACCTACTGCACGATAGGCTGATGCAGGAGGCTGTTTGGCTGTGGGGCGGGTACCCATCCACAGCAGTAGGAGATTGGCAGCCGCCAGTATAGCCAGCAGGGCAGGGAACACTCTGCCGCCCCAAACTTTGCGGAGTTCAGCAAAAAACAGGCTCATTTACCGTCTCCCTCACCAAACACGTTCAGGTATACATCTTCCAGCCCTTGACCGGGAGCATATTTTTTAATAAGTTCCGGCACGGGCGCGGCATCCACAATCTTGCCAGCACGCAACAGGATAACTTTGGTTGCCACCGTTTCTACATCCGAAACGACATGCGTTGCCACAAGGATGATTCGATCCTTAGCCATATCTGCCAGTAGTTCGCGTAGCCGAACGCGCTCTTTAGGGTCAAGACCTGCCGTTGGTTCGTCTAAAATCAACAACTTCGGATCCCCAAGCAGGGCGGATGCCAACAGCAGGCGCTGCTTCATGCCGCCGGAATAAGCAGAAAGACGCTTGTCCAACTCGGCGGTCAAATTTACGGCGGCTGCTACGCAATCTACCTCGGCTGCAACAGCTTTTCGAGGAATTTCTTTCAGGGCAGCCATGTAGGCAAGGAACCGGCGGCCGGTGTAGCTATCATACAGTCCTTGCTGCTGCGGCATATAACCAAGAATGCGGCGGAAGGCGATACCCATTGCAGGCTTGCCGCACCAGAGGACCTCGCCAGAGTCAGGAGCAAGTGTGCCTGTGATAATGTGAATCAAAGTAGACTTTCCCGCCCCATTTGGCCCAAGCAATCCGTAAAGCCCCGGCGTTAGTGTAATTGATACCCCTGACAAGGCTTTTTTCACTTGTGGCTGTGCATTTTTCTTAAATGTAAACAGGAAAATTTGCGAAATATATGTCTTGTGAATTGAATCAAGTGTAAATGTACGGCTCATAATTACAATCCCAATTTACCCATGAAGTTTTAACAATAGGTAGAATTATTCGAATGCGTCTTTAACCATTAAGTAACCGTTTTGATTTGAATTTATATAATCCTGCTTTGTAATGAAGGCGTATATGTTAGCAACATAATCGAAGTTTGAAACTGTACCGTCTTCAGAGACAGAGGTAGGAGTATACGTTTTATAATCTGTGGCAACATAACAAGTGTCACCAATGGTTGTCAACACATATACCGGACGATTATTGTATGGGGTTTGCAATGTAAATTCTGTACAATTACGTGTGTCAAAATCCAGAATATAAGAACACATATCATACGAGCCATCGGTCGGTATATCTGCTGCCAGCGTTTGTGCTTCGGTAATCATTAAATTCCCATCAAATAGATACCGCATACTTGGGGCGCCGAAGCCTTCTTTTACTGTAAAAGAAGCACTTGCTTGCTCTTTATCAGATAAACGGATTCTTTGGACAGAGTTCGCCTGCTCGTCGAGGACAAAGAGGTATCCGTCTTGAATCATCGAATTCCCGCTCGAGCTACTGTCAACAAAAAACGGATCGGACATTGTTTTGCTTTGCGGATCATACACGCAATAACTGATTCCGTCGGAAGAAAGATGATTAAAGCACAGTTCATTGTTTACACCATCGCACAAAGAATAGTGGTCGCTATCGGATCCCAAGTCCATCACTTTTTCAGAAGTTCCATTCTCGAAGCTCACATACCACAGCTGATATGTGACGTTCCCGCTATCATCAATCTCGTAAAGATCAAAATAGAGATCATTTCCAGAGGTACAAAAGCCGCCTTGCATATATTGATTGGATGCGAGTTCAAATACGGTTCGACGATTGGAACCATCCATATTCATCAGCATCCCATGCGGGTTACTGGAGTCGGTGGTTTCAGTAAAGACGACCAAAAGCTGATCGCCAACACGCAAAAGCATGGGCGGAAACATCGCTGAAGGTGTAGCTATGTAACTGGGGCAGCTTTCATCTGCATGTGTACAATTGGGGTTCGCACATAGAAAAATGCGTTCCTTTGTATTGGCATCAGTATAAAATATGTTTGCAGAGTCCGGAAACACTGTTTGCAGTTCATAGATTCCGGAGTCAGTGGTAACATATAAACCGTCCCCTGCAGATGTAAAAACATTGTTGGAAGCGGGAACTTCTGTAGAGTCAGTAGTAGGGGTCACTGTGGCAGTAGCGGCTGACGAGGATGCAATTTCAGTGTTGGCCGCGCTGCATCCACTAAGGCAAGCAATAGCCAAACTTAAAGACAACAACTTATAAATGAATTTCATGTTTCCTTAAAACCTTTCTTTACAAAAGTTGCTAAATGCAAACAAACCAGCGCAAGTGTAACACTGTGCTTTGAGACGATGCCTTTGACAGGTCATTAGTGTTTCACTTGCGCTGGTCTAATGGCAATTAAATCCCGTATGAACTTCCTTTTGAATGTCTATCATAAGCCTCCAATCTAATGGATTTAATAGAGTTGATGTTCGGACGATATTTCAGCATCTGCGCGCCGATGCCTAATACGGAGTAGGAAACGGTTGTAACTTGTGCGTTATCTTGGCATCAAAATAGCACAGTTTTCTACAAAAGTCCACTAAACCTGCGTATACGCAAAAAAATGTGCATGAATGCAAAAATCCTCTGTGCGAGTTGTTCTGCACAGAGGATTAAAAAGCAATATTGGTTATGAGAGAATTGATGTGTTCGCAGATGGTTCAGCTATATCAGGCCAGTCTGCGCTAAAAATAAATCGTCCGTCATCATAAGTGAAAAGGTACTCGGCATGATACTTTTCTAAAATGTCTTTAACGTTTCCAATGCCGAAGCCATGAAGCAAAGGGTCTTGTTTGGTTGTAGGAATATGACCGTCATTGATCTGAACGATATTACTGGGATTGATAATTAAAATAGAAAGCATATTCTCGCTGTAAAGGATCTGAATACTGACCCAGCGGTTTGGATCGGACAAGCCTGCACAAGCTTCCATGGCATTATCAATCAAATTGCCCAGCACAATAGTCACATCTACACGAGGAAGCCTCAGCGCGGAAAGATCATTGACACGAAACCGCATATCAATGCCTTGCTTCTTCCCAATATATCCCTTTTGGTTTAGAACCGCATCAATAGCAGCATTATGGCTGTTGACAAGCAAAATTCGCTCACTTTGGCGCACATTCAACTCTGAAAGAAATTCTTTGGCATCGTCAACGCGTTCACTTTCCAACAATTCAGATAAAGTAGAGAGGTTTGCACGGAAGTCGTGCGTCATTTTTCTTTGCCCTGCATATGCTTGACTCAGAGCCTGGATATTTTCGTCCTGAACGTGGGCGCGTTCATTGGCAGCAATCAGCTTCTCACGATTTTCCGCGTTTTCTTCAAGATAGTCCAATAAAATCAATGCAGCAATATCAACAAGATCGAGAATCAACAGACAAATCTGCCATACACGTTGTTCTTCCGAATAGGTATATACCTGCCTGAGCACAAGCAGTGTGCAAACAGGGAAAGCAGCGGATAAGGGGACCCAAGCCCTTGGTTGTGTTCTTGCATGTAGCGGTTTGTGGTACTTATTTATCAGAAATGCAAATGCTAAGATAAACGAACAACGGAGAAAAAAGAATATAGAATAGAGCGGAACATTCCATATATATTCTTCGTAGGTAAACCCACTAATACGCATACAGAGTTCATCAAACCAGTGACTATAAGAAAATAAAACAGAATATACCGTTACAACGATAAACAACCGCCGATCCCAGCGGCTTTGGTACAAAAAAACACAAAACAGATATATTAAGGCGACTTCTTGCAGCATTTTAAGTGTATATCCGAATTTTGTGCCAACAGATACAGATAAGAATGTAGCAATGACCCAGCACAAAAGAATATAAAGCCATCGCTTTTTTCTACTTTCATTGCGAGGGAAAAAAGCGTCAAATACAAGAACCTCGACTGCCAGCGCAACCATGTTGCCTATAAAGCTGAGAATATTTCCCCAAATTACTACCATAGTTGCTGCGCCTGCCATTTTACAAATTTTTGCTTATTGTCGCGATAACTACGAGCCCCCACAGGAAGCGTTTGACCGATTGTCAGAACTGCACTTGTACTTTGAAAAGACTGCAAATATGCCATATTTACGAGATAACTTTTGTGGATACGCAAAAATCCATGAGGAACAAGCAAATCCTCAAGCTGCGTCATAGTTAATCGGGTAATTAGCTGCTCACGGCATCCGCCTACCAAATGGAGATACTGCTCGCGTCCCTGACTTTCTATCCATGCAAGAGATTGGACTGGGATAGGCACACTCTCACCCTCACAGAGAATCTCTACTTTCCGTTGACGGGTGCGGCACATTGCCAGTGCATCTTCAAAATAGGTGGGTAGCTTCTTTTCCAACTCGGATTTAGCAAGATAGCGAAACGCATCTACTTCATACCCTTCAGGAGCGTATTCACTGAAGTTTGTCACGAAGATCAATACGGCTTCCGGATTCATCTTGCGCATCTTTCTGGCAAGGTCAATTCCGCTTTCTTTACCGAGGTCAATATCGAGAAATAGAATGTCATATTGTGCGATAGTGTTAGCACTCATTTCAGCAATATCAGTTAAGCAGCTCAATTTCATGGATTTGCTGGAATAGGCCGGCAATGATAGGATCCTTTTGAACATTGACTGCGCGAATGTTTGATCATCGTCACAAATAAGAATCTTGACCATACTCTCTCCTATATAGGCTCGAATGCCAATTTGCGGACTAGACTAACTATTGGCTTCAAGCTGTTTGATACAATCTCGAATGCCTTGCTGTAGTTCATCCATGGTTTGGAATCTTTTATCAATATCTGAAGCCGTACCTTTTTCCATGAATTCTTTAATTGAAGGATTCTTGACTTTTGACCAATTGAGTTTCCTCCTAATTGAAACGTCTCAAAACTCAATTCCGGACTGGATGACTTGCAAAGTACATGCTTCAACTAATTCTCCGCATATTCGCTTGGCGTTTTCCCATAAAAATCTTTGAATTTTCGCGAGAAGAAGTAGGGGTCATCAAAACCTACGGCGGCAGCTACTTCCTTGACATAGACCTGCTTATTACTGCGGATCATCTCACCGGCGCGTTTCATGCGCACCTCGTTGATGTACTGGAACAGGCCGGTGCCGGTCTCTTTGGAGAACAGGCGGCTCAGATATTCCCGGTTCAGCCCTACATAGTCGGCGATGCTGTCCAGTGTCAGCTTGTCCATATAATGCGCGTTTACATAGATGATGACGGTCTGCACCTCTTTTTTGAATTTGCTCAAGGCAATTTTGCTAAGTCCCATGCGCTCCTGCAAAATCAAGCAGAGCAGTTGTTCAAGAGCCTCCGCGGTGGGGGCTTTTTCTATTTCCTTAAAGGTTTGCTCCAGTGTCTCCTGCGGAATCATATTCTCGCCGGGACGCTCCAGCAACAGATGGCAGGCTTCACGGACGCGCTGCGGCGGCATACAGAGCGCCGCGCAGTTCTGAAAGAAGGTGTGAACGGCAATCTGCATCTGCAATTCATCGGCATTTTGCGCTGCTGCTGCGGTGGTCTTGGACAGTTCTGCCTGAGAGACATGGAAGGGTTGGGCGGTAACTGTGTGTGCCGTTGCCTTTATGGGAGCACTGCGCCCCACATAAAAGGCGAGCGCCTTAGAATCCTCACACAGCTGGTAGCCCTGGCGGAGTTCAGCCAGTGAAATGGGCTTGTCGTGGTAGATGATGATCGGGGCATCCAGAAAATATGTTGTGACCTGCCGTTGCAAGCGGGCAAGTTTCTTATCCAGAGTACGCCCGGAGGCTACAAGGCTTTCATTGCTGATCAGCCCACAGATTTCATCCTCATGGGTGTGCAGAAATACTTTGCCGCTGATTTCATCGAAAACCTCGGTAATTAAGTCGGTCACAGCATCCAGCGCGGGCATAGGATGAGTTTTTGCGGGAATTAAAGTGACGGTAAACAGCCGGATAGGAAAGGACAGCGGTTCCGGCAGCATGGAAAACGGATTAGAAGCAGGGGAGGGTTCAGCAGTGGACGTTACCCATTGGGCGCAGTGAATCAGGGCATTCTCCTTTTTTTGCGCTTCAATGGCAAAGGATCGGTGGTCCTCCTCCGTCTGGCGCTGCTGCTGGACACGAAGCAAATCGGCCATCTTTTCCAGATGCTCACCGATGCTTTCCCCGTTCATATTGATTTTCAGAAAGTAGTCATAAGCGCCGTCCGTCAGAGCCGCGCGCACGGAATCGAAATCGGAATAGTTGCTCAATACCAGAATCGGACCGGTAAAGCTGCGCTTTTTCAGTTCATGAATGAGCGCAAGCCCATCCATGCCTGGCATTTTCAAGTCCGTGATAACCGCATCAATGTGCTGTGTCTCTACAATGTGCAGCGCTTCCTGCCCATTACTGGCTGTTGCCGCCAGCAGGAATCCGTTCTTGCCCCACTCCACGGCGGACTGGAAAGCAACCTTAATCAGTGGCTCGTCGTCTACAAGCAATAAATTATACATTGTGTTACCTCAACGAATGGCTTCATTTGGAATACGGAGAATACATTGTGTGCCGATGCCGGGGGCACTTTCAATCGTAAGGCAGTATTCATTTCCGTAGTGCAGACGCATACGCTCATCTACGTTGCTCAATCCAATGCCGGAGAAGCGCTCAGAATTTTTCTCCTTGATGGCACTGGGGTCAAAGCCGCAACCGGTATCGGAGATATGAATGGTAAGCAGATTCTCGCTCACGGTGGCACGGACGGTGATGGTGACAAAATCATCTTCATCCGCCGTGCCGTGCAGGATGGAGTTCTCTACAAGCGGCTGCAAAATAAAGCGCGGCACAGTCCAGTATCCGGCAGCATCTTCAATTTGATATTCCATCTCAAAGCGCCCTGCGTAGCGCAGCTGCTGAATGTCGCAGTAGTTTTTCAAGTTGCGCAGCTCATCGTCAAACGGAATCAGTTCATCCTTTTTAATAAGGGTGCTTTGCAGCAGGGAAGAGAGGGCATCAATGCCGTGGCTGATCGGGGTGACGTGATTAAGTGTGGCAATCCACTTTAAGGTGTTCAGGGTATTGAACAGGAAGTGCGGGTTGATTTGATATTGCAGGGTCTGCAATTCCAACTCGCGCATTTTGCGCTGATCATCGCTCCAACGCTGCGCCAGCAGACCAATTTCGTTGACCATGTTGTCGATGGTGCGCGCCAGAAATCCGAGCTCGTCGGGGCTGGTATCATTGATTTTCAGCCCGATTTCCTCATCGCTTTTCGCATTGCAGGCGGCAACCATATTGTCAATAGGGTGCATAACGCTGCGATAGACAAGCAGTGTCAGGAACAAGCTGACAACGACCAGCACTGCGGCCAGCGCGATGAGCATCATATTGATGGTTCTTGTGCCGTTGGTAATGTAGGCCTGCGGAATCGTGGCCGCCAGATACACATTATAGGTTGTATTGTATTTGAAAAT
>UMBM01034922.1_pt1 | contig 10336 bp, 4 predicted proteins | sample 1963971 | NCBI WGS metagenome assembly UMBM01 (sample SAMEA4835942, study PRJEB28245) | human gut metagenome | biome: gut microbiome; material: fecal sample | place: Denmark | collected 2008 | reverse complement strand
TCCGCGCCAAGCGCGGACAGCAGGGCCTTCCCTGGGGCCCCGGCATCGCGCTGGCCGCCTGGTGCGCCGCCCTGTTCGGCCAGAACCTTATCGACTGGTATCTTTCCCTGCTGTGAGCCCCCATCTCCAAGAAAGCGAGGTATTCTGTTTTGAAGAAGATCGTTGGCATTGATATCGGCGGCAGTAGCGTCAAGCTGGCCTACTTCGCCGGCAGTACGCTGAAAAAGGCCGCCATGGCCCCCTTGCCGGACAACATGGTGGCTGACGGCAGGATCTTGTCCATGGACGCCATGGCGGACTTCCTCCGCCAGGCCGCCCGGGACAACGGCATTCCCCTGACCAACGCCGCCGTGGTCCTGCCCTCCACCGAGGTCTTTACCCGCGAGCTGACCATGCCCGCCATGACGGAGCAGCAGCTGCGCTACAACCTGCCCTACGAGTTCCGCGACTTCCTTACGGACGAGAAAAGCAAGTACTACTTTGACTACTCCATGCGCGACATTCTCCGCGACCAGGACGGCTATCCAACCGAGATGACGCTGCTGGCCTGCGCCATGCTCAAGGAGACGGCGGAGCGCTACCGCGCCATGATGCGCCGCGCCGGCTTCAAGCTGCAGGTCCTCACCCCCAGCGAGTGCGCCTACGCCGGCGTGCTGGCGGCCTACTACCGCCGCACCGGCCTGCCCCAGCGGGATATGTGCATCGTCAACCTGGGCCACACCGCCGCCTATCTCTACATCTACCGCGGCGCCTTCTTCGAAAGCCGCCGGGAGATCGACCTGGGCCTGAACCGTCTGGAGCAGCTGGTAGCGGAGCACTGCGGCGTGGATATCCATGTGGCCCACAGCTATGTGCTGCAAAACTACAACGACGTGCTCTCCTCCGACTATGCCCAATCGTTTTACGCCCGCATCGCCGTGGAGGTGATGAAGGCCGTCAACTTCTTCAACTACAACAACCGGCAGCAGGAGCTCGCCGACCTGTGCCTGTGCAGCGGCGGCTGCAATATTGGCCCCCTGCGTCAGGCGCTGGCCGAGACCACTCACCTGCACCTGCACACCGCCCAGGAGCTGCTGGGCGACGATGTGGCCCTGGATGAGCCGTGGATGTATCTCCGCGCCATCGGCGGCGTGGACGAGGGACTGAGAGGAGGTCTGCAATGATCGCGGAAAAGAACGGTATCACCGTGGATACGCGCACTGCCGCGCCCGCGCGGAAAATGATAAAGTGCCCCCAGAAGACCGGCATCAACCTGAACCTGCAGGAGGACCGCCAGCGTGACCGCCGGACCCTGCTCATCGGTATTCTGGCCATTGCGGCGCTGGTAACCGTTGTGGTCAACTTCGGCGTGCTCCAGCAGTACCGCCGTCTGGACAAGGCCCAGGCCGCCTACGACCGCGTCCACACCCAGTATGTGAGCGCCCAGGAGGCCCTGTCCGACTATGACCGCGTCCTGCTGGAATACCGCACCTACTCCATGGACTGGATGACCGCCGCCGGCAGCGAGGACATCCCCGCCGCCGTGGACCGTCAGGCGGCCCTGGACCTGCTGGAGCAGGAGATGCTCAGCCATGGCTCCCTCACGGCGCTCCAGATCACCCAAAACACCATGAACGTGGATATGTCCGGCATGACCCTGGACCAGATCTCCGCCATGTTCGCCCGCCTGCGCCTCTCCCCCATCGTGGACAGCGTCTCCCTCAGCGTCGCCTCCACGGAGGAGGGCAAGGCCGCCACCATCATGGATTTCACCGTCCGCATCGAACTGCGCCAGCCGGAGGAGGTGTCTCAATGAACCGCGAGCTTACCAAGCGAGAAAAGACCCTGCTGCTGGTCCTGGTGGTGCTGGTGCTGGTCCTGGGCTACTGCAAGCTGTTTCTGGAGCCCATCGACCGCCAGATAACCTCCTTCCGCACCAACACCGACATCGAGCAGGCCGAGCTGGACACCGACCGTGTCCGTCTGGCCCAGCTGGAGCAAATGCAGCAGGCCATTGCCGCCATCAAGGCCTCCGGCCAGGAGCGTGCCGTGCCCCAGTACGACAACGACCAGGCCCTGATGACCGAGCTGGACAAGCTCATGGCCGCCACCCTGCAATACGAGGTGGACTGCACCGAGGGCACCACCCAGGAGGGCTATCTCGTGCTGCGCCCCGTGACGCTGACCTACCAGACCGCTTCCTACGCCCAGTCCCGCCAGATCATCGACGCGCTGAGCGCCAGCGCCAATGTCAACTTCCTCTCCAACGTGGACGTACAGTATGATGCCGACAAAGCACAGTACAAAACCGTGCTTCACCTCATCTTTTTCGAGCTGATGCCCTGACTGCGTCCCCACCATTTTTCCGCCCGCGTCCCTTTGCGGGGCAGCGTATCGATTGTGTTATGCAAAAAAAGCTCTCAAAACAGAATAATTCCGGCTTTACGCTGTCCGAAGTCCTCATCGCGGTCGCCATCCTGATCGTGCTGATGGGCCTGGCCATGATCCCCATCACCCGCCATCAGCGCGACCTGCGCCAGACAGAACTGGACGCCAAGGCGGAGATCGTCTACCACGCGGCCCAGAACAAGCTGTCCGAGCTGCTGGCCAATGGCCGCATTTCCGACTGTTATGCGGAGGATCTGCAGCCCCTGAACAACACACCGCTGGACGCCGCCGAGAGAAAAACCTCCCTGTACTATGTGACCTCCGCCGCCAAGACCGGCGAAGGCTCCGCCGCCGCGGCCATCCTGCCGAAGGATCAGGTGAACCGCCAGCTGTGGGACAACCATTGGGTGATCGAGCTCGACCCCACCAGCGGCAGCGTCTACGCCGTGTTTTACAGTGAAAAACCCCTGACCTACTACTTTGACAGCTTCAATCCCCTGCGGTTCCGTGATGGCCGGCTGAGCGCCGGCGCCACCGTGGGCTATTACGGCGGCGACAGTGTGCAGTCCGAGATCACCGGCAAGCTGACGCCCCATATGGAGATCATCAACAAAGAGCAGCTTCTTCTGCGCGTCACCTGCGACACGCCTATGGAGCCGCTGCACTTCTATGTGACCGTCTCCGACGGCGTCCACAGCACCTCCCGCATCGAGCTGACCGGCAGCGAGGTCAAGACCGACTATCTCACCTACACCGCCACCATGGTCCTGGACTCTCTCACGGACGGTATGCGCTTCGGCCAGCAGGCCCGCTTCAAAAACAAAAATCTGACCCCCGGCGCGGACCTGACCATCACCGTGGAGGTGACGTGTGAGAACCGTCTGGTGGACTCCGCCTCCGGCACGCTGACCGCCAACAGTCTGTTTGCCGAGGTTCGCGGCGGCGACACCTCCGTTGTTACCTACGCCCGCCACCTGCAAAATCTGGACACGGCCTCCCGCTTGCCCGACAGCATCACCCGCGCCGTGCAGGAGCAGGATATCCAATTTGTCAACGAAAACACCGACGACGGCTGGGACCGTCTGTACGGCTCCCGCACGTTCACGCCCATCACCAACAGCCGCCTGACCTACTGCGAGAGCAAGGCCACCGTGAATGGCCAGGTCTACCACCCGGTCATTTACGGTCTGACCGTGAACACCACCGGCGACGGCGGTCTTTTTGCCGCCTTCTCCGGCACGCTGAAAAACCTGCGCCTTTGCGGCGCCGACATCACCGCCTCCGGCAATGCCGGCGGCCTGGCCGGCCGTCTCAGCGGCAAGACCGAGATCCTCGACTGTCAGGTGTATCTCAGTCCCCCCCGCGACAAACTCAGCACCAAGACCGAACAGGACATCTGGCTCCGCGGCAGCACGGCGGGCGGTCTGGCAGGCCGCTGCGACGGCACGCTGACCATCCGCCGCAGCTTCGCGGCTACCGTGATTCAGGGCGTCCGCTATGCCGGCGGCCTGGTGGGCAATACGGACAGCGCTGCTCTGACTGTGGACCATTCCTACGCAGACTGCTACCTGTACGCCGCCGCCAATAACGGCGTCGCCGGCGGCCTGATAGGCGCCTGCAACGGCACCGCCAATATCGCCCTGTCCAACTGCTACGCCGCCGGCTTCCAGAGCGCCGGCACCACCGCCGGTCTCTCCGGCGGCGAGCTCTCCGGCGGCGACAGCCTCAAGGCCTGTTACAGTGCCTGCGTCCGCCTGGGCACCGACATGAAGCTGACCTACTCCACCGTCAAGCCCCCCGCTGCCGGCACGGCTCCCGCCGACATAGACGCTGTCTATTACCTGTTCCCCAGCCGGAACGATCTGTCCGGCACCAGCTTCGTCAATTACGCTAAATGGAGTGGCCAGAACCGTACCGAGGGTGTCAAGGCTCTGGGTACCGCCTTTACCGCGGAGACAATCGACACCGTGGCCTACAACCTCATGGACAACATGGGCCTGAGCACCTACTCCTACCCCCGGCTCACCGGTCTGCCCCACTACGGCGACTGGCAGGCGGATTTCGAGTCCGGCGCGCTGGCCTACTATGAAAAATACAGCGACGGCACCTACGGCTTCCTGGGTGCCAACCGCTCCACCCTCCGTTCCGGCGGCACCGTCGTGGACGACGGCTACGGCATGGTCTACCGCACCCAGCCTACGGACGCCATCACCGTCACCTATACCCTGGGCGATACGGCACGCACCGCCACCATGCGGAATTCCATCAAACTCGACAGCGAATACTGGCTGGTACGCCTGCCCGACGAGTTGGTCTATACCAGTGAGGTGTCCCCCGCCTTCTACCGTCAGGTGACGGTGGATGACATCTCCTACTTCTTCAATCCCCACTTCGCCTGCCGCGTGATCCAGAGCGCCGCCCTGCCCAGCGCCCCGGCGGAGGTTGGCATCCGCACGGCCCGTCATCTGCACGACCTGAGCCTGTATTACGATACCTACCGTACCCTGCTGGACAAGACAGCCGTCTTCCAGCAGGAGCGCCCCATCGACTACAACAGCTACACCCGTCTCACGGTGCACACGCAGCCGCCTATCGGCGCCGCTGACGGCAAGCCTTTCATCCACACCTACGACGGCGGCGGCTATACCATCGCAGCGCCCTCCTTTACCAGCGCCGTCAACACCGACGGCACCAGCTATGCCGGTATGTTCGGTCTGAACCGGGGCACCCTGCGCAATATCATATTGCTCACCGCCAATAAGGATCGTACCGTTTCTCTGGAAGGTCAGCTCTCTCTGCAAACCGCCTGCATCGGCGCCCTGACCGGCTGCAACGAGGGCACAGTCTACAACTGCGCCGCCGCGGGCTTCTCCGTGAACGGCGACGCCCGTCACGGCAGTATCCTGTATCTGGGCGGCCTGGTGGGACGCAACAGCGGTACGGTCCGCGCCTCCGGCGTCAGCGCGCCGCGCCTTTTCGCCAATAGCCTGTACGCCACGCTCTGCGCCGGCGGCTTCGCGGGCGGCAACAGCGGCGTCGTCCAGCAGTGCTACGCCATGGCCGACATTGAGATCGGCACGATCAATGGCGGCGGCGTGACGCTGGGCGGCTTTGCCGGCAGCAACACCGGCTCCCTCCGCGCCAGCTACTGCGCCACAGCCATGACTTCACCCAATGCGGATATTCACGGCTTTGCCCCCACTGCCGGCGGCGTATCCGGCTGCTGCTACCTCAACGGCGGCACATACCGCTTTGTAGACAGCGTTCACCTATACCAGTACACGGACAGATCCGGCGCAGCTCCGGTGAACGAGCCGGCCCTGCGCGGCATGGTCACCCGGCTGGGCGGCTTTGGCGCCGTCTCCGCCGCCAATACCTTCCAGCACGATAAGACCCTGGACTCCGCCGGCAAGGCCTACCCCTATCCCGGCATCGTCGCCGGCCACGACGGCAGCCGCGTCCATTACGGCGACTGGGTGACACCTGCCGATATGGGCGTTCTGGGCCTGCTGTACTGGGAATATGAGTCCAAGCCCACCGGCAGCGGCTACTATTTCTCCTCGATCGGTGTCGAGGACGGCGAATACAAGGCCAACAGCAGTCTCTGTGTCTCCCATGACGACGGCGGCACCGTTACCGCTTACGGCTACGGTTACTATTGGTCCGCCGGCAGCACCGCCGAGCCTGTGCTCTCCACCGGCATCACCGTGACCGGCACTCGCTATACCGCGGCGGCCGATGACCTGCACCGGCAGATGCCGGAATTCAATTTCGTCACCTACAAGACCTCCGATAACGGTCTGCACCTGACCAGCGGCACCCAGGCCAACGATGCCTGGACGCTGACCCACGAGGACGCCGCGCTGACCTACACCGTCAGCCCCTTCTTTGCCGATGCCTTCGCCCTGTCCTCCAACAATGCGCCGGGAACGGCCTCCAAGCCCTACCAGGTACGCTCCATAGAGCAGCTGCAATACATTAACTGGAGCTATATCGACAGTCAGGGCAGCACGACGCGCGATGTCACAGGCAGTAATAGTGACTACAAGTATTATCCCTATCTGCAATACACCAACCGCCGCGACAATGCGCTGCAGACAAAGGCGATGGCGCTGGCCGGCGACAGCACCGGCGGCCCCCGTCCTATCCTCACCTGGCAGCAGACCCACGACCTCAACGGCGCAGAACACGGCACCGCCGCCGACGGCACGGCCGCAAACTATGACTTCCACCCCATTGCCGGTGCGGTGAACAACGGTCAGTTGAACAACAGGGGCAATGAAACCTATGATCTGACGCTGTACAACTGGTTCGGCGGTATCTACGACGGCGGCAACTACTACATCAAGAATGTGAACATCACCTCCCATTGCTACAACGTGGGTCTGTTCGGTACCACCGCCGGCGCAGAGATCAAAAACATCGTGCTCTACAGCGACAACGACGCCGTTATCCAGCGCAAGACCGACGCCACCCCCGCCTCCGGTGCCACCGGGCCGGAGAATTACGCCACCTCCTACGCCCTGGGCGGTCTGGTAGGCATTGCCTACGACTATGATGAAAACCTGAAGGACAAGACGAAGGTCAGCACCATCAGCAACTGCGCTATCGCCGGCTACACCGTGACCGACAACAGCAAAAACCGGCAGTTCTTGGGCGAAGCCGCCATCGGCGGGCTGGTGGGCGTATCCAGCGCCAATCTGAACAGGTGCTCCGCCGTGGTCAAGCTGAATATCAACTGTACCCACCGCTACGCCAGTGAAGGCGCCATGAACAAGGCCCAGTGGGGCAACTATGTCCGCGTGGGCGGCTTGGTGGGCGGCGTCCGCTATGATGTGTCGGACTGCTACACCGGCGGCAGCATCACCGTCGCCAACGATCTGCTGAACGAGCGCATCCCTACCGACGACAGAACCAACACCATCTTCGTGAATCGCTATGAGTCGACGCCTAAGGCCGTCAAAATGACCCAGGGCGGCGCGGAGGCCGGCCCGGACACCTACGTGTACATCGGCGGCATCGGCGGCAGCGGCTTCTCCGCCACCTTCTCCAACTTCTCCGGCAGCAAGGACGGCCAGCCCACCTACAACAACTGCTACACCTACATGACCTTCCCTGCCATGGAGGGCACCATCACCGGCATCTCCCTCATCGGCAGCATCGCCGACCGCGCCGGTGTGAGCGGCGGCACCGCCCGGCTGACCATCAACAACTGCTACTACCTGGACAGCAGCGCCGCGATCTCCTTCAACAGCCTCCCCACCTTCTACGGCAAGTCTACCCAGTCCAATGGACAGTACACCTACTACTCCCTGTCCACCCTGCTGAGCACCGATGCCGCGCGGATGGATATGCTCCGTGGCGATCTGAGCTATCTGTCCAAGTACACCTGGAACACCGGCAGCAGCCCCTACACCATCAACGGTCTGAGGGCCCTGAGCTACGAGCAGATGTCCGGCCGTGCAGACATCGACGGAAAGAGCTTCACCGCGCTGCTGAACGGCGGCAGCGACGACGGCAGCTTCCACTGGGTCACCACGGAGGAAAACGGCCAGTCGGCCCACGGCAAATACAGCTTCCCCGGCAGTGCGGCAGCCCTCCTCGGACAGGACTACCCCTTCCCCACCGTATTGACCCAGGGCACCGCCTGCCTGCACTACGGCGAATGGCCCTCCCGCGGCCTGTACTGGAGCAGCGGCGTCCTTTCGCTGGACCGTATCACCACCCCCAGCGTCACACTGTCGCTGCACTTCACCCAGGACACCGACGCTGACGCCGTCCCCGCCATCACCTGCTCCCGCGAGGGCATCGTGGACGTCTCCGTACCGCAGGCACAGACGCCCCCGGCGGACGTCCGGCACAGCTACGCTGTGACCATCACCGGCCTGAAGGTCGGCTCCACCGAGGTCTTCGCCACGCTGGGCGGCTATACCGCCCGACTGCTGGTGAGCGTCACCTCCACGCTGGACATCTCCGTGGACGGCCTGCCCGGCGATGACTTCTTTGTCGGTGACACCTGTAATTTAACGCTCACCGCCCGCGATAGCCGCGGCAGCGCACTGGATGTCAAATGGACAGTCACGCCCCAGTACGGCGGCAGTGTCCTCACGGCCTCTGTTCCCGTTACCAAGGCCGACCGTACGGCCTCTGTCACCCTCACCGCCGCTGGTGAGGGTGAGGACCGCCCCCTGGTCACCGCCACTTACACCGTCCCCGGCGGCGAGACCTTCACCAGCCAGCTGCCCCTCATTATCCCCGTCCGTATGCAGGGCGTGCTGGGCATCGCCAACACCTCCGGCGAACCCTCAGTCTACTGGCAGGGCGTCATGGATCGGGACGGCACGGCCTTCACGGACGACGTGCCCTCCGGCGCGCCGTACACCGACCGCCCCGCCTACGCCGGTGCCAAGCTGTACCTGTACAGCCGGGGCAGCGCCGCCACCTTTGACGGTCTCTCCGTCTCCGGCGTCACCGTCAAAGGCGGCGCCGACGCCACGGAGTACGTCCTCCGGCCCATGCCCGTCTCCAACGACGAGGACACCTCCGTCCTCCATCCCGACGTGTTCCGCGCCGAGAACGACGACTTCCGCGTCACCGTGGGCACACCGGCAAAGGACACCACCAGCGCCTTCACCTACCGTCCCCTGACGGTCAAGGGGCGCAGCCAAGGCCAGATCACCCTCACCGTCACATTGACGGACGCCGAAAACCACACCTTCACCCTCTCCATCCCCTACACGCTGACGGAGGAGGACACCCAGGTCACCGCCACCCTCCTGGTGGATGGGCAGGCGCTCACCCTGTCTGTCCCCTACGGCACAGCACCGGCGGCAGAAGCCCTGTCCCAGCTTCTGACGGGCAACGGCATCTCTCCGGACACCATCGACAGCTGGACCCCGGACATCACCCAGCCGCTGTATGCCGACACGGCCTTCACCGCCGTGCGCAAAACGACGGACAGCGGCGGCTCCCCCACCGTCCCGGACGCCGATACCCCCGCTTCCGGCAGCAAGGACCCGGAGGACACGCCCTCCGACGATCCATCCGCCCCGGACAGCAGCAGCTCCGGCGCCGATCCCACGCCCGAGCCGTCACCGGACACCCTTCCATGACCCACCGCAGAAAGGAGGCCCTCCCGTGCACAAACTGAAAAACCAACAGGGCGCCACGCTGATGATGGCCCTCCTTCTGCTGCTGGCGGCCAGTATGGTCAGCGCGGTGATCCTCACCGCCGCCACCTCCTCGGCCCGCCGTCTGGAGAATGACCGGGCTGCCCGGCAGGCGTATCTGACGGTCAGCTCCGCGGCCCGTCTGCTGCGTGATGATATCCTGAACGCCTCCTTTGTCCAGGAGACGGTGAAGACCACCTATACCAATGACACCTCCACCGAAACGAGCCGCGAAACGACCTCACCCACCGGGTTTACGGCCGCATGGCTCAAGGCCGGCAAGGCCGCCGTGGACAGGGACAGCGGCAAAAGCTTTACCGACACCATCACCCTATCCGTGGACGGGCTGGACGATGTCTCCGCCGTCTTTACCATGGCGCCCAATTACGACATCACCATCGTCCTGCACCTGGCCGACGGCGGCGACAGTGACTGCCGCCTGGTGCTGACGCTCCGCGAAAACAAGGCCGACCCCGCTGTCAGCACCGTCAGCGGCGGCGGTCTCTGGGTCCGCGATGTCACCACGACCACAACAACGATCTCCTGGTCGCCGGACAACGCCACCATCGAAAAGGAGGCGGTCGTATCAAAAAGCTGAACAGCACCCGCGGCGAAACACTGGTAGAGACGCTGGTCTCCATCCTGATCATCGTATTGACCTTCGTATTTCTGACCACCGCCGCCGTCTCCGCCGCCAAGATCAACGCTAAGGTCCGTTCCGCCGACATCTCCTTCCACTACAGCAGCGCGGTGTCGAACGGCACCGCCGCCCTGACCGCCTCCGGCGGCGGCACCCGCAG
>UMBM01030500.1_pt1 | contig 10494 bp, 23 predicted proteins | sample 1963971 | NCBI WGS metagenome assembly UMBM01 (sample SAMEA4835942, study PRJEB28245) | human gut metagenome | biome: gut microbiome; material: fecal sample | place: Denmark | collected 2008 | reverse complement strand
CCCGCCACTCTTGGGCGACTATTGGCCGATCCAAAGCCCTGAATATCGATAAGTATACTATTCATGAGGGGCTGAATCATGTGGATGACCGTATGAGAATTACAGACATCTATGTCGAGAGGGATTATAGCCTCATTTGGGAAGCCAACGCCAAAATATTAGGGATATTCGACTGGTCAGCATTAGAAGAACGCGAGCAGGATAATATCACAAAATAATGATTCCTATTCCTTCTCGGGCTTTTTATATCCGATAGGGTTTCTTGTCCGCTGCGGATGTATTGACAAAGCTGCGATAGCTTGGTAAATATTGTCCAACTCTTTCCGCATATCCTCCGACAGATCGCTGACCGCCTCGGCATTCTCGGCATCCGCCCTCTCCAGCAGGGCCAGTTTCGCTCGAATTTCGGATAGTTCAGCCGTTATCTGCGTCGTGGTGGTAATGTAATTACGCATCGCTACAAATGCCCGCATTATGGCAATGTTTACTTGTATTGCCGTTTCGCTGCGCAACACACTCGAAAGCATTGCCACTCCCTGCTCGGTGAATGCAAATGGCATATACCGGACACCTCCCTTGTTTGAGGTCACAATTTGTGACCTCAAACTGGTTTTCAATGCGTTATACTCTGATTCGGTGATTTCAAACATGAAATCCGATGGAAACCTTTCGCTGTTGCGTCGTACAGCTTGTTTAAGCGCTTTTGTCGGGACTTGGTAGAGTTCCGCCAAATCGAAATCCAGCATTACCCGCTGGCCCCGTATTTCGTAGATTTTACTCTGAATAGATTGTAGTTCCATGCCGTAAAGATAGCGATATTATACAAAAAGAGAAGGGCTTGCGCCCCTCTCTCCCCTAACTTCCTTTATGCTTACTTGCGGATAACAGAATGCCCATTGCAGCAAGCAATTTGAGCATATCCTTTCTAAATTGATCGTCTTCGAGAAGTCGTCTCACGACTTCTTCGGCCGTGAATCGATAAGAAGTCATTGAATCGGAGCTTGACGTTTGACCGAAGGCACGACTTCGAACAGTCGGGCAATGAAATCGAGACCCTTTTGAGTCACCAAAACTTTAATGACTGTAAATCCGTCGTGACTATTTCGCTCGATAAACTTTTCCTTGAGTTCGAAATATCCTCTGTTGATATACTCCTGCTTAGGCTCGTTCCGATTGCAAAAGAATATGCCTTTCTCGCGCAGCTTCTGAAAAAGAGTATTTCGACCGAATGGTAATCCGAGTATCTTGGCCGACTGCCCGACATCGATCTTCTGATCCGTGTCGAGAACTTTATCCATCAGTTCCGCTTTAGGTGTAAGAGCAGCTACTTTTTTCTCGGCCTGCTCAAGCTGTTGTTTTTGTCGATTTATCGTCTCATTGGCAACCAGCACGGCTCTTGCCATAATCATTTCAGGTGTATCGTCCACTTTGGCCACCATGTAGCCGCCAGTTTTGCGAATCGCCGGCAGCACTTCGTCACATACCCAATCCTGAAACTGTTCCGCTTGCGGAAGCTTCGAGCGCATGACGAGACGGTACACGTCGGATTCGGGAATATAAGACACTTGCTGGTTCCCGCTTGTAGTAGGGGTGTCGCGTTTTACGACACCCTTACAATGCTTGGAAATAGCATCACGAGGGTTGGCATATCCAAGAGCTTTCGCAACATCATTTGCCCAAAACATAGGCTTGTCGCTGGTCATAGCAACTCGAACCCGTCCGAATCGCTCATTATTGAAAATTTGGACGCTATTCATGGCCTACCTACTTTGAAAGGGTAAATACTTTGGAGCGGTTACGAAGTGCTTGCGGGTCAATTGAAGATTTACGCTGATCGAATGATAACAAACACCTTAACCGCTCTTTATTGCCGGCATTCTCTTCGAGGATGTCCCAATACTTGTGCATTGCCTCGTTATAAGCGTTTTCCAAATGCTCGGTGCGACCCATGAAAAAGCGAGCAATCGTATTGCTCTCGTTTAGTTTGCTCTGAAGCTCAGCAACAAGAGCGCGTAAAGTCTCAATTTCTCTGACAAGAGAATCTCGAGTCGTTGATTTTGAAGTGTTGGACATAGGTGATAGACATTTAGTTTGCAACAAAAAACAGCAGTGTTGCTACCTGCTGTCTATCACCATAGAGGCTGCCGTATCATTACAATAACGGCACAGGGCATCACTGCTGTAAATATGTTAAGGCATAAAAAAAGCCTACAAAATAGGCCGCATTATGCGCCTCTATGGTATGATAGACATCACAAAGATATGCATGATTTTTGAGTTTGCAAATTTCAGGAAATAAAAAAGCCCCTCTGTTTTGAGGGGCTAAATTAGAAGGTTATTCAAATAGATACCGTTACAGCAAATTTACACTTTCCTTTATCGACTTTTCAGATAGATACTTAAGAGGAATCTGCCTATCTTAGCGTTACATTCATTCGCCTCAAGCTAATAGCATCATCTCCGCAATAAATATCTGATTTTGCTATTAAATCTTGATCGGATAAATATGTATTGGCATAATCTTTTAATGCTTCCGCAGGTATAATTAATAATAGATAATCCCAATTTTCTGACGCATATTCTTCTGTAAAATCCTTATGAGGGTAACATATATCCAGTCCAATATATTGAACATTGATATTTTCATACTCACCTATTTCATAAGATATTGGGAGTAAAACGTCAGAAATGACTTTGGATACCATTTCATGTTGCGATAACCTTACCTCATTATACGTAGAAGAATGACATAACGTATGAAAAAGCAGCAATTTATTTGCCTTGTAAGGCATAACTGTCGGATATGCCTCTGCACTCTCTACTAAAATTTTCCCACTTAATACCGTGTCTACCATCGCTTTGTATGGAAATAGCGGAGACGTTTCCCCAATGGAATCCAATTTCGAATTAAAAATATTTAATGCCCATGCTGCGGGTATTCTATGTTCATCAATACTTGCAGAAGCCATAGTCAGCGAACTCCTAAGTTTGATTTTGCGAACGTCCTCAATTGAAAATCCCTTATTGGTTGTCTGGCTTGATGCTGGCAAGACTGTAATAATCCCTTGCAGGATTGCCAACAGTAGAAAAGTCCTTTTCATATAAATTCGAGTTTAGTTTTTAATCTGTTGAACGTGTCGCTGTTTTCGAGTTCACTCCAAATATAAGACGTTTTAAATTACCGATCAAATCTTTTTATCTCTGATCTTGACGACGTCCTGGAAATTATAGAGCCTCTCTTTGTAGACTGGTATTCCGCACCGACTCACTTTACTATTGAACGCCGTGTCTGATTTACGAGTGATAGCCTTTGCCGTTTCGTAGTCTACCTTCACATTCATGAACTGGGCAAGAACATCGCGGCCTTTGTTCAGTACGTCCATTGTCACATGCTCCATCGCGCCCTGCTCTTTCAGTCTGCCGAACATTTCGATTGCCTCGAAGATCAACTTGAAAATTTGCCTCAGCTTCTCAATGTCCTCCGAAGATAACTTTTTGATTTGGTCCGCATCGAGATTCTCGACCACTTCTGAAACATTCATATCATTCATCTGTCGATTGCTTTGATTTGCGAGGTCTTCTGAGCCGTCTGTCTGCCATTCGGTATTTGGCAGTTCGCCTCTTCATGAGGCGCAGCATAATCATCAACTGTTTCCGGGAATAATTGATGTACACTTCCGAGTCGTCATAAACGCCTCCCCTGCGTTTTTTTTTAGGTCCATCCATGTCATACCGGGATTTAATTACTATCTTTGAATTGGCGGAATCAAAGGGCGGGGAATCTTCGGATGAACCGCTTTTTTTCAGACTATTTTATGTGTCTGACAATGTCGGTAGTTCTCCTGCCATTTTTCCAGCAGTGCCGGGTGTTCTTTCAGGTACTCTTCAGCTTCCGATGAGTTAACCATCACGATACCGGCACAAATCGAGGACTTTATGATCTTTTTTCGGATCATTTCCCACACCCTGATTTCAGCAATGTCTAATCTTTCAGCCAGTTGTTTAATTGTCGTCATAGCGGTTTTTAATTATTGTATTAAATTATGCCACCTCTTGCGAAAGAAATTTGTCTACAAAGAATATTTGCCCTTTCCCTGTGACCTTTGTAGTTGTCGTAACCAGCACCGATCCGTCTGGCTTGGCAATGCTCGTTTTCTTGACCTCGAACAATCCCGCTTCCATTGCCTTCTGTGTAGGCTGATTATAGTATTCCCCTTTGCTGCACAGGTAGCCGTTTTTTCGGAGCCAACCGAACAGTCTGTTTTGCCCGATGTTGACTCCATTCTGTCGAAGAATTTTAGCCAACTCAGCGACCAAGCAAGAGCGATCAGACGTAGCGACTGCATCGGCAAAGAGAGCTTTAGGACGCATCGCTTCCAACTGTTGGCGCTGTAGCTCGACTCGTTCGGCCTGCTCTGCCGCGAGCTTCAGAGCTTCGGCAAAATTCTGCGGGACGCGGAATCCACCAGACATTCTTTCTCGCTCCAATTCCTCCCATCGGATCACGAGTTTGGCCCGAGCTTCATCGTTGAACTTTGTCGCCACGTACAGGCATTCGGTTTTGTTGAGTTGATACATAGGGCGCATCTCGCCTTTTGCGTCCTTGTATTCAACGAGCGGAAATTTCCGCCCGTTAACTTTTACCCATGCTGGCTCCATATTTCTAATGGCTTCCAGCACGTCTTTGTGCATTTTCCCTGTCACCTCAGCAATTTGCAGCGAGGTCATCGTTTCAAGGTTAGATTTGATAATATCGTTCATAATTATAAAGTTTTAGATGTTTCACTTAAATATTCGGTGACCTCCTCAATGAACCGCTCTATGTCCCGTACTACCACACACTTGTTTCCGTTCATTTCGGCCCATTGCAGCCATTCTTTCTGTGCCGGCGACAATCTGCCCGTCTCAGTCTTCAATTCAATGCAGAGAGCCCCGAAATGACCTCGCGGAACCAGTAGAATCAGATCGCTAACCCCGGCAACCGTTCCCTCGGCTTTCATCCGCGCCGCCTCGATCCGGTTCCGTGAGCCGCCGTTAGGCACGGCGAACAGCAGTCCTCGATACTGTGGATACTGCATAGTAAACCACCGAACGCACGCTATTTGCAAATCGCTTTCCCTATGCCTCATTTAGAATATCCTTTACTTTTATCGCCATTTCACGGAAAATAGGGGAGGTGTCGTATTCGTCTTGGTAGCGATTGATCAGGTAGCCAATACTCGCACGATCCCGATGAATTGCCTGTCCGATCTCTCGGGCCGACGCGCCGCGTTTGTGAATCTCACGGCACAGAATGATCCGCGCCCGAACTACCGGTAGTCTCCTGCTACGAGCTCGTATATCCTCCAATCCGAAACCCGTCGCCTGTTCGACGGCTGCGGATATACGCTGTATCTCACTTTCAAGAATCGTCATCGTCCCAATGCTTTGTATTATTTCACCAGTTGAAACTCGATGCGCCAAACAAAAGGATTCCGATCCCATGTACCTTTGCCGGAAACCTTGTCGATCAGCGAGGCGAAAGCTTCGCGGGGTGAGTCGAACATGTAATATCGTAAATGTTCATCTGCATATCCCCATTGTATACGGCCATCATCAGCCGATGCTAATAATGTTATCCCTTCCTTAAAGTAATCGTCCGAAATATCCTGCAACCGCTCAATCCGAAGGTCTCTAATCTGTATTTGGTGGGGCATCAGATCAGCCTTAACAAACATTTTGTTATCCCAACCTTTTGACGCAAGTGCGGTGGTCTGATAATCGTGCTCAATCACTCCATTGTTGGGGTGCAAGAAGCTATCATATCTTTGAGCCACGGCCACGATCTCTCCAACATTGTATCTTGGTTCAATTACCTCCCAACCTTCATTCTCGGTATAGCCATACATACATTCTTCAAACTCAATACATGGCTGCCACCACCGTAGTTCTTCGTACTTACCCTGCGGATCAATAATCCGCCTTGTCACCGTCTTTCGACCACTGATAACCGCCTGCGTCAGGCCGTAACGGTCGTTAAACATCATCTTTTTCATATTTCGTCTATTTTTATCAGGCCCGCATTATCGTGGATGTTGCCGATTATTTCGCAACATTGCGATAACCATGATGCGTTTTGCATTTCAGCAATAGAGGAATACGGATATACTGGTGCTCTATGGTCATAGCCGAATGCCACAGGATTATCCTCAAAAGCGAGTCCGCCGGGAACTCGGAAGATGGATCGCACAATTCCGCTATCATCTTCTTTGAATATATCCCCTTCCCAAAAGCTCTTGCCATTCTTGTCTTTCAAACCCGTGTACTGGCCGACGGTGGCCGGATCGACTTCTACCGCAGCGACGGAGATGCGGCCGTTATCGTTCGTTGCTTGGTAAATGAAGGTCCGACCTTGATTTTCGAGTAGGTATCCGCTCTCCCATTTCCCATTGTCGAGGCTCTTGCCTCTGCAAAGTATCTCTCGCATGATTTACAATTTTTGTTAGTTATCGGTTTTAGATTTCTGAATCCCCTTGAGTATCTCTTGCGCCGGGATAAATCGACCTTCCTTTTCTGCGTCAACCGCCATTGCTCCGACGATTGCGAGGTCCATTAATTCGGAAGGCGATAAAGTCTTCGCAAATTCTGGTACAGTCTTTCCATCGACGTACCTTACCCCATTGCGAACCTCGCATTCGTAAACCTTCCCTGAAATAGTTATTTTCCCTTTCATTCTCCCTGTTTTTGATCGTTACGTTTCAATTTAATGTTGATAGGCCCGACAGATTCGATTTGGACAAAAGGCTTATACTGAGACACCAATGTGGCGATAAGCGTGGCAACATCTTCTCTATCATCAACTTGAGAATAAAAAGCATTACCGTCTTCGTCTTCTGCAAAAACATATATTTTCCGCATGATTCTCACTGTTTTTCGCCTTTCGGCTGTTCGTGTCTTATCGGGTCGGGTTTATCTAATCCCGTTAAATCACCGCATTCCGGGCAGGCCACGTACCAGATTTCCGAACCCTCCCTCTGATCGTAATAGATTTTTTCTACGTCTTTCCGCTCAAACTCGAACTGGCAGCCACAATTGCAGCATTTTCTCAAAAAGATGGCATTAGCGTATTGCTCGCCGTGTCTGATTATCCGTTTCATATTTCATTACTCTTTTTCACTTCGCATTTGAACACAATCCCGAAATCCAAGCCCAGAAAACAAAATTTGAGGACCCAGTTTTCCGGACTGTACCATTTTTTACTAATCCCTATGATTACCCATGTGCCAGTACGGGAATAATAGGGACGCTTCCAACGGTTGTTCAGGAAGCATCTATCAAATCTATGTTTGTACTTGGTCGGTCTCATTATATCTTATTTAGCTTCCGGCTGTTTATTTACGAGTTCTTGCATCTGTTCAATCATCAAATCTGCCCCTCTTTGCAAACCCTCTTTATAGGCTTTGTGGTGCGCATTAGCTAAGAGGACAATTATTCCCACGATCATGAAAAACCACCCGATAGAGTTAGCCCAATCGGACATTGTAATGCGAAACGGATGGAAAGTTATACGGAGACCTCCGGCATAACACAAACTGCCAACGAAGACCAAGACCACAAATAGTGTTTTCATACTCATCATTCATAAGGATTTTCAGGTAAGGTATTCACGTCGATTGCCAGTCCGGCGGAGATCAGGCCCCGGTAGTCAAACATCCATTCATGGAATTTGTCGAACACCATAAGCCAATCGGAATCCATACAGCCTCCTACTGTATAAAGCAAACCGGCTGTGTCAAATTCTATGAAACGCTCTCTATCATTAAGGACATCAATCGGCACAAACCTTTCCCCTTCGTGGGTGATCTCTTCGGTGATGTCGGACATCGGGCGAAGGATAGGCTTAATTATGAAGTTTAGGCACAAAAGTGAATCTATCGTTGTTTTGTAATCCTGAATCCGAACATCACCGATCGTATTACCCTCATACAAATATTTAAGTCCATATGGCACATAGCCGCAAATATCTTTCAACTCAAGTGTTTTCATGGCCTTTCTTTAAAGTGTTTAATGTTTTTTAAAGATTCTGTTGTCAATGATCATTCGCACAACCCGTAATAACTCATGCAACTCGTGGCCGTGTCGTCATCGAACAAGGAGCCCGTCGCGTTCTGCCACTTGACATATCGAACGACATCATGGATATTCGGATATTTATCGCCACTGTGGATCGCGCGGGCGGGTATCTTGTCCGGACCGAAAAACGCCGAGCCCAATTCCGTTTCAAGGTTTCCAATCTCATCTATCCGTTCCGGAGCCTGCCGGGCGATGTTCAAGATTTCCCGCTGATTCGCCATCACACACGGCCAGCACCCGACACGCTTATAACCCATTCGATAAAGCGGGTTCGGTTCCAACCCTGCGGCGAGGATGTAATCTATCACTTGCTGGGCCGACCAGTCGAACACGGGACGCAAAAGATCGTCGGCGAACTTTTCCCGAAATGCCCGGACATCCTTGCCTCGATAGGTATGCTTTTTCGGCTTACCGTTTTTGTCATAACCGTAGGGCTCGAAGTAATACTTGAAGTATGTGCATTGTTTCGACATCTTAGCTCGTGCCGGGGATTCTGCTCCGCGTATGCCCTGAATCATCAGCATATTGTCCTGAACTTCATCCAGCACATAGTCAATCGTCGTTTTGGTTTTGAGTTCTATCGTGCAGAACCGCGCCCGCGTCGAGGGCCAGCGCTTTTTATGACGAGCAAGATCGACCATACCTGCATACTTATTCGACTTCAATGTTACCAGATCGAGATGCAGCTTGTCGGCGATGCGGTGGATGTATTCGTAGGTCAGCGGGTGCTCCCAACCCGTGTCGCAGAATACCGTCGTAAAATCCTTAGTGATATGTTCGCGGCTCCACAACAGAGCAGCAAGGCTGTCTTTCCCGCCGGAAAAAGTAACTATAACCCTCATAATCTATCTGTTATTATTTGTCCCGAACGCAACGCACGCTGAAGCCGTTGGCGCGACGGTTGTTGCTCAGCGGGCTGACGAAGCCCGAGCTGAAGCTGAGGTTGCCCGCGTAGCTGTTGCCTCCGTAGTACGGCGACGAGGACCAATAGTAGCCGTAGGAGCTCGTGTTGGCCAACTCGCCGCTATAGTTGTTGCGCAGGCCCGCAGCAGGCAGGAATAACGAGCCCTTGTGGTCCGAGTCGTGATTACCCCCGAACCAAGGGCCCTTGCGCTCGTCGTCCCAAGTCGAGCCGAGATCGCATAATGCTTCCCATTCCTCCCGGGTCGGCAGGCGCTTCCCAACGGACCTCGCGGCCTCCATCGCTTCATGCCATGTGTAGTAATGGCGGCCGTCCTTCTCGTAACCGCCGATGGCCAAATTCTCTGTGTCCCACAGCAGGCCGCAAAGCTCTATGGAGTCGGACTCGGGATCGGACACAGAATCGGCCGCAACCGGATTATCCTCCCTCCATTGAGCGCCGGTAATGAACCCGTCTATCCATTCATTGTGGCAAGCTTCATCTATCATGTTGTAGATGGTCTTATCGTAATCCTCACCCAAACGAATCGGGCACAGTGCCTCGGCTACTTCACGTAATGTTTTCATAATCGTCTCAATTTTTCAATTTCCCTATTCTTGTCATAGATTACCTTGCGGGCTATTTCCTCGCGCTGCTTCGACTCGTCGAGGCAGATTTTCAGTTTGGCTATTTCTGCCTTCAGTTGACGGATTTCCTCTTGGTATTCGTTTCCCTTTTTATCCGTTTTCATAATTATCGTAATCGTTGATCGTCTCGAATATCCGCAGTGATACGCGCCCATTCTGCGGCCAGATCGAAGCCGCCTATGCCGGAAAAAAGAGACGCGTGGGTCATGGCTTCAGTTTGTAATACGTGCTATTGACCGTCGGCCCGCAAACGAGCATTCCGGCATCGACCAAACGGTCCAACTCGCCTTGCAGATCGGGCCCCGAATAGTGGGCGGCGATCTCAGGGTACAAGGCTATGAACGGGGGCTTTTTCGCTGCGCGCTTGCCTTCGATAATGGCTTCTATGATGTCGAAAACGCTATCCATGATTGCCCCGGTTACTCTGTCCGTCCAAAATGATCGTCGTCATGTCCCGCATTCGGTCGTACACCCGTTCGCCGTACCTCTCACGGATCGACTCCTTGTTGAGATTCGTCACGACTATCGTAACTTTCCGCTCGTCGGCCCGCCGGTGCAGAATATCGGCAAGCGGCATGATCTCGTTCCCGTAATGCTTGACAGTGGTCGGTTCCACGCCGAGATCGTCGATGGCCACAGTCCGGTAGCGGAAGAACATCGGACATATATCGCTGTCGGACCGGAAAGCATCGGCCACATCCGAGGCGTGGAAGATGTTGACGAACGCTCTTTCGCTAAGCGGAACTCGCTGCATGTAGTCGTTCACGAACAACCGAATCGCCTCCATCAGCGTACTCTTGCCGGTTCCGATTCCGCCCATGATCTTCAGCCCCC
>UMBM01047641.1_pt1 | contig 10508 bp, 10 predicted proteins | sample 1963971 | NCBI WGS metagenome assembly UMBM01 (sample SAMEA4835942, study PRJEB28245) | human gut metagenome | biome: gut microbiome; material: fecal sample | place: Denmark | collected 2008 | reverse complement strand
GATAGTATATCATACTGTCTAACAAATGGGGGGCAGTTCATTTCTTTGGAAAAGGTGGTTTTTTCTTGTTTAAATCAGTTCTTCTTTGCAAAGCTGGGCATCCGGCAGATGGGTGGAGCCAAAGTAGACGGTCTGCCACACAGCCTCGCCCTGTTTAAGGGTATTTACCAGCTTGAACTGTACGCCCTGGGTGCGGTCCTCGGTGTTGAAGCTGCCGCCATCGCCCAGCGTAAAGGTAGTGAACACGTTGCTGTAGGTGCCTGCGGCCAGCATACTGAAATCGTACTTGGCCGTCACGCGGTTACGGCCTTTGCGGATGTGCATGCCGTACAGGCAGGCCGTGGCCACCGGCACGTCGAACTCGTCGTGCACTTCAAAGAAGATGCCAATCTGGTCGCGGTCCTCGGTGGAATCGTAGATGTACTCCACCTCCACGGGCTGGCTTCGCTCGACGGCTTCCAGCGTATCCACATGGAACTCGACGCTGCGCATGCGGATGCTTTTGCGCTCGATCCAACTGGGGCGGCGGAAATCGGTAAAGTCTAAAAAGCGCTCACTGCTGTAGTTGTTGGACATGTAGATGGCAATGCCGGCGTCCACGTCGCCGTCAAAGACGACCTTGCCTTTGTCCAGCACGATGCAGCGGTCGCAGAGGTCGCGGATGGTGGCCATGTTGTGGCTGACGTACAGCACCGTGCGGCCGTCCTGCTTGGCGGCCTGGCGCATTTTGGTCAGGCATTTTTTCTGGAACTTCATGTCGCCGACGGCCAAAACCTCGTCCATAATCATAATTTCGCTGTCCAGATGGGCCGCCACGCTGAAAGCCAGCTTGACGTACATGCCGCTGGAGTAGCGCTTGACCGGGGTGTCGATGAAGTCTCCGACCTCGGAAAACTCGATGATCTGGTCCATCTTGGCGTCGATTTCGGCGCGGGTCATGCCCAGAATGGCACCATTGAGGTAGACATTCTCGCGGCCCGTCATCTCGGGGTGGAACCCGGTGCCGACTTCCAGCATCGAGGCCACGCGGCCGTACAGGTCAATATCGCCGGAGGTAGGGGCCGTCACGTGGGTCAGCAGCTTGAGCAGCGTGGACTTGCCCGCGCCGTTGGAGCCGATGATGCCCACGGCCTCTCCTTTGTTTACTGTAAAGCTGACGCCGTTGAGCGCCATAAAGGTGGTGCCCACCAGGCGCTGGTCGGTTCCGATCTGGGTGTTGGGGTCCTCTTTGCCGCGCTTGCGGGCCCACCAGCTTTGCAGGTCGCCGCGCAGCGTACCGCCGCCGATCTGGCCCAGGCGATACTGTTTTTTGACGTCCTGCACGCGGATCATCAATTCCTGATTTTCCATGCTGTACCTCCCGTCAGACCGTATCGACAAAGGTCTTTTCCACCTTGCCGAAGAGCGAAACACCCACCGCCAGTAGCGCAACCGTCCAGGCCAGCGAGATGACCCACATCAGCACCGATACCTCGCCGGAGTTGAAGCAGACCGCGCGGAAGCTCTCCATCGGGGCGGTCATCGGGTTGGCGATCATCACCGCGCGCAGCAGCGGGTTGGAGATCATCGACAGCGGGTAGACCACCGGCGTACCGTACATCCACAGCTGCACACCGAAAGTGACAACGACCATCAGGTCGCGGTAGCGGGTAGTGACGCTGGACACGATGATGCCGCAGCCCAGGCCCAGCAGGCCCACCTGCAGCACGATGGGAAGCAGCAGCGGCATAGCCGCCCAGTTGGGGGCCACCTCGCCGCACACCACGTAAAACAGCAGCAGGCAGAAGAACATCACGAACTGCACCAGGAAGTTGATGAACCCGGACAACATTGTGGAAATGGGCATGGCCAGCCGCGGAAAATACACTTTGCTGAAGATGTTGGAGTTGGTGGTAAATGTGCCCGACACCTTGTTGATGCAGGAGGAAAAGAAGGTCCACACGGCCGTGCCTGCCAGGTAGAACAGCGGCTGCGGCACGCCGCCTGTGGACAGGTTGGCGATCGTGCCGAACATGACTGTGTACATAGCCATGGACAGCAGCGGGTTAATTAAAATCCACGCCGGTCCCAGCACGGTCTGCTTGTACAATACGGTAAAATCGCGCTTGACAAACAGCCAGATCAGATCCTTATACCGCCACAGTTCATCAAAATCCACGCGGGTGCGGCCCCCGGCAGGGCCGTAATGCACATGGTACTGCTTTTTTGGTTGTGTTTGCTCCATGAGTAAAGCTCCTTACGCTTTGTGTTTGAGGAAAGCCTGGTAAACCGGCAGGCCCAACCGCAGCAGTGCGGCACGCAACAGCATACTGCGGTTTCCGGTCTGCCTGGCCAGGCTATGGTAAGCGTCCGCACAGGCTTTGCAATCCGCACGGTAGCGGGCCTGCTGCGCCGGGGTGGACAAATCAAAGCGTTCTTTTTCGGCCAGATTAGCAATGGCATCATTCAGCAGCCCCTCGGCCCGGAGGTAATCTCCCTTGGCTGCGAAGCAGGTTGTCCACTCCAGCAGGTATTCGCTGCGGTCCAGGTAGTTGCGCGGGTCACCCTGGGACATGATGCTGTTGGAATGCTGCCGGTGATGATACCCTTGGAACCCAAGACAGGCAATTTTTTTGCACTGGCCTACCGTATAGGGCAGTATAAACGTATCCTCGTACCGTTTGCCCGATGCAAAGCGCAGATCTTGGAAAATCTCCCGCTTATAAAGCTTGCTGCAAGCAATGGCGTAATACGAACAGCGATCGTCCTGGGCAAAGAAATTTTGCCACAATTCTTCCTGCGTCAATACAGTATCCTGAAAAGTCGAAAAATCCGGCGTTTGCAGCGGGACGTCGTTTTCGTCCGTGCAAACTTCATTCACGATCACCATATCAGCATCTGTTTTTTCCTGTGCTTCCCATGCGCGCTGGATGGTGTCCGGCTCGATTGTGTCATCGCTGTCTACGAAAAAGATAAACTTGCCCGTTGCAATATCCAGCCCGCTGTTGCGCGCAGCAGATTGCCCTTTGTTTTCTTCATGGATAACCCGAATCCGACTGTCTCTTTTTGCCCACGCATCACACATTGCCGGGCAATTATCCGGACTGCCATCATCCACCAGAATGATTTCCATATTTGTATATGTCTGTTTCACCACACTGTCTATACAGGCATCCAGATACGGTTCCACCTTGTATATAGGGATAATCACACTGATTTTAGGCATACGCGATCCTTTCGTTAGGGGTTTATTCGGCGGCAGGCTGCTGTTCAAGCCTGATGCGGGCTTCTTCCAGCAGGGCGCGCACCTTAGGTTTCCAGATAAAATGGCGGAATACACGGGTCATAAAGAACCAGAACGGATTCTCAATCTCGCACCAAAGCCGGGCCAGTGCGTTTTCGTTGGTATAGTTCACGATGCGGCGCACACGGCCTGCATGGCAGGCACGCATGTTTTCCTGATAGTTCTGCGCTTCTTTTGCCAGCTGGGGATCTTTGCGGTTCCGGAACAGCTGTTCGTACTCAAACACAAAGCGAACCAGACCGCTGCCAAAAAATCCCCTTGTTACGCGCTTTTGCTGGTACAGCATGGTAGCATTCAGGATATAATTCTGATACGGGCTTCGGCGATGGTAGGTGCTGCCCTCGACCTGGCGGTAGTTGAACATGCAGTCCGGTAGGTAGTAAATGCCGCCATAGGGCAAAAACTGGAACGTCAGCAGGTTATCGTTGATCGGCACCCCGCTGGCGTAAGGGTCGATGCCCTGTAAGCCCAGGTTGCGGAACATTAAAGCATTGGTGTGGATGTAAAAAAAGCTCCAATACTCTTTGGCAGTCAGGCTGCACGCGCGGATGGGCTTTTCGATGGGCTTGGTTTTGCCCGTACTCTCCCAATAATAACAGCCGTTATGGCCGCAGGCTACGTACTGGTGGGCCGTGTCGGCATCCAGAATATCGGCCTGCTTTTGCAGCTTGTACGGGTCTGTGTAAAAGTCGTCGCCGTCCAGGTAGCAGACATAACTGCCCTTCGCCTCGCGGAACAAGCGGCCCCGGATGGCGTTCATCCGCCGGATGCGCGCCGTGGCCTCGTACTTGACGTTGGGGTCGCGGTCCATCACAAAAATACGCACGATATCGGGATATTTTTCTTCCCACACGCGCAGCTTTGCTACCGTATCATCCGAGGAACCGTCGTCCGCACAGATCACCTCAAACGGGAAGTTGGTTTTCTGCGCCAGCACGGTCTCCATGGTTTTGTCCACATAGGGGGCCAGGTTATAAAACGAGATCAGAATGCTGACCTTGGGCTGTGCCATGCGGTTTCCTCCTGTTTAAAAATCCTTTGCAAAGCTCAAATTCAGGGCATGGCGGCTGCCGTACCCCTCTTTGCTTTCCACCAGGCCAAAGTTCAGCACTTTGCCGTTATCTTCGGTCGAAATGCCGAAGGACAGTGCCTTACAGCCTTTGGCTGCAGCAGCGCAAAGCACCTGATAATACAAATACGCCGCCGGGCTGTACTTGCGGATGCTCAGGTCCGCCGAAAGGTACTGGGTATGAACGACATTAGCCTGCTCGAAGTAGAAAGTCATACCGCCGGCCACCATGCGCTCCCCCTCAAACACGCCGTAAAACTCGGCAATTTCAGGCAGGCGGCTGGACTTGAACTCCCACAATTCGGCAGCGGTATGCACCGGCTGGACACCGTACTTCTCCAGGTTTTGGGCCAGCAGGCCGTGGAACGTCTCGATTTCCTTTTGGGTCTCCAACCCACGGAACGTCAGGTCATGCTTCATAGCCTTGCGGACATTCTGGCGCTTATCCTGCCGGAACAACGCCAGAATATCCTCTGCCGATTTACCCGCCAGCGGGACCCAAGTGTTCAGCTCGGTAAACTGGGTATAGCCCAAATAGGTAAAGGCGTAGAGCAGGGTCTGGTTTTCTTCCTTTTCCAGCAGACCTACGGTTGGGCGGAAGATAGCCGCCTCGTAATGCGCTGCCACATAGGTATCAACAGCCTGCAAAATGCCCACACTTCTAGCGGCGGTGTTGTACGCCTCCCGCAAGACCGGGCCGCCGTAGGTACTGCCCGGATGCGAAACAAAGGTGCGTTTTCCATCCCGCTGCTGCACGGCAGCAGGCACGACCGCCACGATGGCATCGTGCTCGTTGGTGACCACCAGCGAAGCATCCTCAAACCGCCCTGCCGGATGATAGTTTAAAAAGTTACGGGTCTGCAAAAAGGTACCGTTGCCGCTTTCCTGCATCACAAAGCGATCCCAGGCAGCTTCCTGGTCCGCGGTATAGGGCTGCACTGTCCACTGCATTGTTTAGTCCAGATCCTTTCCTTTGATTGCATTCAAAAATTCATCATAATCGCGGATGTAATCCTCCTCCTCATAAAAGGAATCTGCCGCCACGCACAGCACAGAGTTATCCTGTTCCCAGAACATTTCACGCCACATATAGTGCTCTACTACCAGCCCGATCGTCGGGTCATCCAGCATCACATCGGTTTTTTCGCGGCCATTGTCCAGGCGGATGCGGATCTTACCGTAAGGGCACCACAGGACCTGGCGCAGCTTTTTGTGGGCGTGACCGCCGCGCTGGACACCTGCGGGGACGCCGTGGATGTAATAGATGCGCTTGATGGCAAAGGGGACATCGTGCTCGGCCTCAAAGACCGAGAGGGTGCCCATACCCTCGGCGGTGACGCTTTTCATGCGGATCGTTTGAATAATCATCGTTGTTTCTGCCTTTCTTCTGGCATGTTAATCGGACAGTTTAATTACAGCCGCACCATCCACCATGGCAATGCAGCCGCTGGCGGGGTAACTGGGCATGGCCTGCACAGCAGGATTTTCGGCCCAGGCATCCAGTTCCGCCTGGGTGTTTACCACCTTGGCGCTGCTGCCCATAATATTGCCGAACCACCATTTGATGGTGCCGTCGTAGGTGATGGCCGAGCCGGAAAGGCCGGTGTCGCCCTCCTCATACAGGCGCAGCAGGTCGTTGCGGTAAGTAAAGCCGGAATCGGCAAAATCGCCGGAGAACACCACCGGGGTTTCCCCCTCCACATAACCGGGTAGATCCTGCACCTTGGCCATGATAGTATACACTTGGCCGCGTGTGTTCTCGTAAACCAGCTTGCGGTAGGTATAGGCGCCATTTGCGTAAATCACATTCTCCAGTGTCAGGAAAAAGCACAGCCCGCAGGCCAGCCATGCCGCACTGCGCGGGGCAGGCTCCAACCCGGTCAGCAACAGTATCAGCGCATACACCAGATATACCGGGTGCAGCATCAACAGCGTGGGGTGCTTTTCCGACAGCAGATACACCACATTCAGCCCCAGCGGCAACAGCACTAACAGGATAACCACCTGCACAGCGGCGCGCAGTGGCTTTTTACGCAGGGCCAGTACCAGGCAGGCAAGACCCAGCAGCAGGCAGACAGCCGTTGCCAGCCGCATGCCACGGTTGTTCCAGACATCATACCCCAGCAGGGTGGTAAACACCTGTTTGTACGCGCCGGGCAGGCGGGCCAGGTAATCCGCCACCCCGGCACGGCCCATCTGCTGCAAGCCGTTGGAGCTGTCGATCAGTTCCAGGTGCTTATAAGCCAGCACCGCTTTCATCGATACAGCATACAGTACGCCGCCCAACAGCAGCGAAACCACAGCTGTGACCCCACGGCGCAGATACTCTGCCCAAGCGAGATTCTCTGTCAGGCAATCACGCAGCAGGCAGATCAGGAACAGCCCGATGGCAAACTCGATGTACCCCTGGTATAGTCCCATCGCCAGGCAGAGGCACCCGCTGCAGAATAGCACGCCCCACCAGCGGCAGCGAAAGCGCCGTACCGCGTACACGCCCCAAACGGCCAGAAACATGGCACAGGTAAACGGATCACTTTTATCATTATAGGTCGCATTCAGCAAGGTAATGCTGATGGCTGTCCCAAGGACAGCCGCCAGCGCAGCTGTTGCCTTGCGGCTCAATTTCAGCAAATCAGAGACAATGTACACGGATAAAGCTGTCCACAATACACTGAACATGCCCGTAAGCCACGGCATATTGACTTTTCCCCGCAGGAAACGGTAATACGGCAGCTGCACCCACCGCCCCAGCTGCAGCATAACAACATCGGCATCAAAAACCAGAATCGTGCCGTCATGGCTGGGGAACAGGTTAAACCATGCAAAGCCGTGCGCCAGCAGCATACACAGCGCCGTTGCGGCAAAGCACCATTTCAAGCGGGCCCAATCAAAGGCCCTGACCCGGCGCAGCAGGGCATCTTCCCTGCTCTGCAAAGTTGTCATGCGTGTGTGTCCTCCTCGGCGTAGGCGTAGATTTTCTTCAACTCAGCCATATCGCCGTTAATCGGCGGCTGCCAACTGTGTTGCGCCTTTTTGAACGCACAGTTCTGCGGCACAACCAGACGGCCGATCAGCCCGCGCAGCAGGCGGGATTTGTGGCGGTCGTTGTGGTAATACTCCCACGCCAGACGCACCAGCCGGTCTTGGGGATACAATTCCCGCATCAGCGTCAGCATGGCGCGCCAATCGGCTTCCATCCGGGCGCGGGCCTTCTCATTGGTGGAAACGCCGGTGCCGTACTCGTACCAGCACAAAAGCCTGTCATAGCAGCGGATGGGAACCTCCTGCACGGCAAACAGCCGGGTGGCAAAGTCCTCGGCAAAGCGGACGCGGCCCTGCATTTTCTGCAGCGCCTCCAGAAAGATGCCGCGTTCATAGACCATTTCCACACCGCTGATGCCGTCATCGTACAAAAGCAGGTTGCGTCGGATGGCCTTGCTGTCATAGCGGGCCGCCTCATAGGGGGTGCGGTCAAACGGTGTCTCACCGGGCAGCTGCACCAGCGTGCCGTCACTTTCCTGCCGGTAATAGGCGGATTTTCCAAAGGCCACCTGCGGGGCATCCTTTCGCAGCATCTCCAGCACCCAGCGGATGGTGGAGGCATCGTACACATAATCCCCCGGTGAAACGCCATAAATCCACCGCCCTTTGGCTAATTCAACAGCGTGGAGTGTGTTGATGACCGTGCCCTGATTCACTTTATTTTTCGACAATTTAACGTTGGTAAAGCCGTGGGCCGCCAGGTAGGCGCGGGTGTCATCCCAGTAATCCTCCGGCGAGCCATCATCTGCGATGATCAACTCAAAGTCGTAGGTATCCTGCATCAACAGCGAGTCCAGCGTGTGGCGCAGCTGCGTTTTGTTTGGGTAATATTGTGCCAGAATGATCGACAGCGTCTGTGCCAAAATCAATTCTCCTTCGTTTTGGGCGGTTCCATCCGCCCCATCTTGCCGTTCCAAAAGTCCACGGCACCACGGTAGGCGCCATAACTGCGTCCTTTTTTGCGACCCAGCGCCTTGGTCAGCGCATAGCGGGCCGCGCCGGTGAGAATCGGCAGCACGGTTTTCCTCTTCGCGTAGGCGCGGGATTTGCCCTTGCAGGTCAAATACAGCGTGTTGCGGGTGATATAGTATACCGACAACATGCCCCCTGCGCTGCCGCCTGCCTTGTGCCAGAGTTTTGCATCGGGCAGGAACCACAGCGGCACACCGGCTTGGCCTAAACGGATGCAGTAATCCACATCCTCGCAATACATAAACAGTGTCTCGTCGAGATAACCAACCTGTTCAATGACCACCCGCGGCAGCAGCACACAGCAGAACGTGATAAAGCTCACCTGCTGCTTTTGGGCAAAGGCGGGACCGTCCTTAGCGTGGCCGCCCAGGTGCTTCACCTTACCGGTAGCGGGATCCAGCGTGCCGCCTGCAAACCAGATTTCGTCCGGCGGGTTCATAAACAACATTTTTGGGCAACTCACGGCGCCCGCCGGGGTCTCCAGCAGCAAGGTCTCCAGCATATCGGGGGCAACGGCGGTGTCGTTGTTCAGCAGCAGCACATAGTCACAGCCATCGGCCAGTGCACGGCGCATACCCATATTGTTGACGGCGGCAAAGCCCAGGTTCTGCTCTTGCGGCAGAAACACCGTGTTGGCAGGCAGTTTATCCTGCAATTGCGCTACCGAGTCATTGGGCGAAGCATCGTCCAGCAGGATAATTTCAAAGTCCTTATACGTCTGCTTTTGCAGGCTGTCCAGGCAGACCAGCGTATCCTGCCAGCCGTTGTAATTGGAGATAACGATTCCTACCTTGGGCATGGTTACTCCTTAAAGCTGTTCACGGCGTCGATGACAGCGGTTACCTGCTCCTCGGTCATGCCGTAGTACATGGGCAGGCTCAGCTCCGTGGCGGAGATTTCTTCAGCCAGGGGCAGCGCACCGGCGGGGATGCCCAGTTCTTTGTAGGCGCCCTGCAGATGGATAGGCGTGGGATAATGCTTGTTGGTGCCGACACCGCGTTCGTTGAGATGTTTTTCCAGTGCATCACGGTTTTTGCAGCGCACGGCGAAGATGTGGAACACATGCTCACAGCCCGGCATCACAGTGGGCAGGGTCACGGCGGGGTTGGTGATCTCGGCAAAATAGCGGGCGGCAATGGTGCGGCGCTGGGCGTTCATCGCGTCCAGGTGGGGCAGCTTAGCCGCCAGGAAAGCCGCCTGCATCTCATCCAGGCGGGAGTTCTGGCCTTTATAAATATGATGGTACTTGTAGTCGCTGCCGTAGTTGCCCAGGGCGCGGATCTTCTCGGCCAGGGCCTTGTCGCTGGTGGTCACGCAGCCGGCATCGCCCAGGGCGCCCAGGTTTTTGCCGGGGTAAAAGCTGAACCCGGCGGCATCGCCCAAACTGCCTGCGCGGCGGCCCTTGTAGGTGGCACCGTGAGCCTGGGCAGCATCCTCGACGACCTTCAGGCCGTGGGCATGGGCGATCTCCAAAATAGGGTCCATGTCGGCGCACTGGCCGTAGAGGTGCACAGCCATGATAGCCTTGGTCTTCTCGGTGATGGCCGCCTCGATACAGGCGGGATCGATGTTGTAGCTGGCCAGCACCGGCTCCACAAAGACCGGCGTTGCCCCGGCGTAGGAGACAGCCAGCACGGTGGCAATAAAGGTGTTGGATGGCACGATAACCTCGTCTCCTGGGCCGATGCCCAGCGCTTTTAAAATAAGCACCAGGGCATCCAGGCCGTTGCCGCAGCCGACGCAGTATTTTGCGCCGCAGTAATCGGCAAAGGCGGCTTCAAAAGCGGCATCTTCTTTGCCCTCGATATACCAGCTGTTGTCCAGCACGCGGGCAAAAGCCGCGCGCAGATCGGCATCCAGTTCCCGCTCCATGGGGCGGAAAGAGACAAAAGGCACGGTGATGGGCTGTGCAGCCATAATAAAACGCCTCGTTTCGTCAAATTTATAGTACAGCACCCACGCATGGGCGCACAAGACCTACTATATCGTCTTATTATACAACGAAATGCGGTGTTTCGCAACTAAAAGCACACAAAAAGGCTTCCCCGTTCCATAAGGGAAGCCTTTTTGCGCAGTTTGCGGTTATCTTGGCGCCCGTGTAGCGCAGGCGGGGCCGCAGCTGCAGGTGTCCACGCTGACATG
>UMBM01066510.1_pt1 | contig 10799 bp, 8 predicted proteins | sample 1963971 | NCBI WGS metagenome assembly UMBM01 (sample SAMEA4835942, study PRJEB28245) | human gut metagenome | biome: gut microbiome; material: fecal sample | place: Denmark | collected 2008 | reverse complement strand
TCTCGGGATACTTCTCTTCCAACTCGGTCAGCCTGTTTTCAATATTGCTGATCTCCGTGGCTGACTCCTTCAGCCAGTCATACTCCTTGTCGGCGAACTGCTCTTTAGCGGCCTCGATGGTATCCAGCAGGAAGTCACCGTAGTTTTTCCCGTCCTCGATCATGGCCATGCCCTTGTCAGCCTTCATAAAGACCTTTTCCCACAGCTCGGTATTTTCCGACAAGATCGCGTTCTCCTGCTCCAGCAGCTCCTTGTGCAGGGTGAGCGCCTCCTCGGCGTTTTTCGGCTCGTCAGTCATGGCGGAGCCGTTGCCGCTCATGTCGCCCATCTTGTCATTGTTCTTCGTGCCGCAGGCCGCCAAGGCCAGCAACATCAGTACGGCAAAAGCCAGTGCAAAAATTCTCTTCTTGTTCATTTTGATTCCTCCATCGTTGTTTTCTTTGTTGTTTCTTTCCCGTTGCCGAAGCCGTAGCGGAAGCTCACGGCGTTCGTCGGACAGGCGCGGATGCACATCCCGCAGCGGATACACTCAGTATGGTTGGGCGTTTTCGTCACGTCCACATCCATCTTGCAGGCTCTGGCACATTTTCCGCAGGAGACGCACTTATTCTTGTCCACCTTCATCTGGAAGAGGGACACCCGGTTGAACAGCGCGTAGAATGCGCCAAGCGGGCAGAGCCACTTGCAGAAGGGACGGTAGAACAGCACGCTCAGCACGATCACCGACAGCAGAATGCTGAATTTCCATGTAAACAGGCTCCCCAGCGCCGCCCGGATGCCGGAATTGGCAAGGGACAGAGGGATGGCCCCCTCCAGCACGCCCTGTGGGCAGAGGTATTTACAAAAGAACGGATTACCCATGCCTACATCGTTCACAAGGAACGCTGGCAGCAGGAAGACCATCACCAGCAGTACAGCGTACTTGAGATAGGTCAGGGGCTTGAGTTTCTTTGTGGAGAGCTTCTTCGTCGGGATTTTATGCAGCAGTTCCTGAAACCAGCCGAAGGGACACAGAAAACCGCAGATAAATCGTCCCAGCAGGACTCCCAGCAAAATGAGGAAACCTGTGATATAATAGGAAAAGCTGAACTTGGAAGACCCAACCACCGCCTGAAACGCACCGATGGGACAGGCACCGGAGGCCGCTGGGCAGGAGTAGCAGTTCAACCCCGGCACGCAGACGTTTTTCCCTGCGCCCTGATACAGGCCTCCTTTGAGGAAATTCGGCAGGTGCAGGTTGGTCAATAAGACTGCCCCCGCCTGTATCCAGCCCCGGAAGCGGGACAGGAGTTGTGACGCGCCCGAAGATTTCTTACCCAATGCCCACACACTCCAGACATAATTTAATTGCTTTGCTCAGCACCGTCGCCGTCTCGCCGCGCCATACGCCGAAACACAGCATAGCGATACCAACAACCAGCAGCGCGGCCTGCACGGCCGACTTTTTTACATGGCTCAATTCCATCACCCTTTCACTTTTTCTGCCACCATCATAGCGCAAGAGAGTTAAAGTCACTGTTAAGAACGAAAATTTAACGCAAACCTTATCTAATTTTGCTATAATTAAAACAACATCAAAATGAATAAAAAAGGAGGGCTCTCATGCACCTTTTAGTAATTGAAGACGAACGCGTCCTGTGTGAAACCATCGTCCGCAGCCTACGGCGCCAAGCATACAGCGTGGACTGCTGCTACGACGGGGAGAAGGCGTTGGAGCTTCTGGGCGTGGAGCGCTACGATCTGGTGCTGCTGGATCTGAACCTGCCGAAGAAGGACGGCATGACAGTGCTGCGCACCCTGCGGCAGACCGACCGGGAGACAAAGGTGCTGATCCTCTCCGCCCGGGGTGAGGTGGAGGACAAGGTGGAGGGGTTAGATGCCGGGGCCAATGATTATCTGGCAAAGCCCTTTCATCTTGCCGAGCTGGAGGCTCGCATTCGCAGCCTGACCCTGCGGCAGTTCACCCAGCAGGATGTACTGCTGACCTGCGGGGGCCTGACCTTTGACACCCGCTCCCGTACCACCACCGCCAACGGGCAGACGCTGACGCTCACCCGCAAGGAAACAGGGATACTCGAATACCTGATGGTGCATCAGGGACGGCCCGTGAGTCAGGAGGAACTGATGGATCACGTTTGGGACAACAGCGTGGACAGCTTCAGCAATTCCATTCGTGTCCACATCTCCGCCCTGCGCAAAAAGCTCCGCGCCGCGCTGGGCTATGACCCCATCCGCAACCGCATCGGCGAGGGCTATCTGATGGGAGGCGAGGAGGAATGAAGCGACTTTCCTTGCAGTGGCGCATCACACTGATGTCTGTCCTGCTCATTGGCATCACCTGTGTGGTCATGAATTTGCTGCTCTGCTCCTCCGGTGTGTACTATATGGACACCATTGCGGACAGCTTACAGGGTGGCAGCACGGTGATCCTGAATGAGGGCGGAGCGGCGAGCTTTGACCCGGAACTCATAGCGCCCAACGAGGAGTTGACCATCGTCGTCGATGGGGCGCAGGGGAGCTTCCGCACCACCAACTGGTACATCACGGCTGTGGTAACGCTACTCAGCGGCATGCTGACCTATTTTGTCAGCGGACGCGCGCTCAAGCCCCTGCGCAGCTTTGCCTCGCATGTGGAGCAGGTGCAGCTGAACAATCTTGCCGATATGAGGATCGATGAAGACGTCATTCCAGAATTCCAGCAGCTGAGTCACTCGTTCAACCAGATGCTGGAGCGGCTGAACAATGCCTTTGCCGCCCAACGGCAGTTCACCGGCAATGCCGCCCACGAGCTGCGCACGCCGTTGACGCTGATGCAGGCGCAACTGGACCTGTTTTCCTCAGAGCACCCCGACGTGCTGCCGGAGACTGCGGAGTTTCTCGCCCTCCTGCGGGAGCAGACGGAACGGCTGACCCGACTGACCAAGACTCTGCTGGAGATGAGCAATCTGCGGCAAGTGGCACGGAACGAGCAGATCCAGCTCGCTCCCATGATCGAGGAGATCTTTACGGATCTCGCGCCACTGGTGGAAAAGCGCGGCATCACGCTGGAGGCAGATGGCGACGGCGTTATGACCGGCAGCGATGCGCTGATCTACCGGCTGATCTTCAACCTGACAGAGAACGCCGTCAAGTACAACCGCCCCGGCGGCTCGGTGAGGGTCTGCGTCATACAGGAAACGGAAAAACTCCTGATTCGCGTTTCCGATACCGGCTGTGGCATTCCGGAGGAGTATCAGCAGAGCATCTTCCAGCCCTTTTTCCGTGTGGATAAGTCCCGCAGCCGCGAGTACGGCGGTGCGGGGCTGGGGCTCTCGCTGGTGTGGGAGATCGCCAATCTCCACGGCGGCTCTGTTTGGGTGGAGGAGAGTTCGGAGAAGGGCACCACCATTGCGGTGGAGCTGCCGGTACAGTGATATTGCACTTGAAATCTCCGGTGAGCAGTTTGCAGAATACAGAATCTGTATCTCGTTACAAATAAATAGGCTGTGCAGCGGGAGCGACTTTCGGGTCGCTCCCGACTTTTACTGTGTTTCCGGTTCCCAAACCCGAAAAGGAAAGAGGCGGTGGTTTGCAAAGTGAAATTGTCAGAAAGCGAAAAGCGCTGTGACAACGACCCCATAGCGTACGAAGAAAGCGATGAAATGCAATTTTAACTTTAACAAAAAATCCACCGGGGCGTTCTGCCCCCGGTGGAAATAAGTTGCGCTTATGACGTTAGATTGGCGTTGGATATGCCGTTTAGTTATCCATATCCTCAAACGCTTCCAGCCCTTTTTTGGCCTCTGCCTTGGCGTCGCCGTGCTTGACGAAGCACATGGTCACAAAGCTCAGCGCCACAAACAGGGCAGCGTAGGGGAACAGTACACGGTAGTCAATGGCCCGCATCAGGGAGCCGGCCACGATGGGGGTTACCACCTGGGCGGCCATCGAGAAGGTGTAGTAGTACCCGGTAAACTTGCCGATGTCGCTGCCGCGGCACATCTCCACCACCATAGGCAGGGAGTTCACGTTGATGGCGGCCCAGGCAAGGCCCACCAGCGCAAACACCACGTACATAATGGGCTGGATGGAACTGTAAGCGGTGGTCAGCACGTAGCCCAGCATAAAGCAGACGGCCAGCAGCACGATACCGCACTGAATAGTCCGCTTGCGGCCGATCTTAGCGGCCAGCGCACCGATGGGAATGTACGAGACAATAGCGCCCGCCGTGGCAACCAGCAGGCAGGTGGAGGCCCCGCCCAAGCCCTCGCCCATGACAGCCTCCACATACTTGGTAAACCACGTAGTAACGCCGTTATAGCCAATGAACCACAGCGAGATGGACACCAGCAGAAAGCTCAGGCTGCGCTTGACCGGCGCAGGCAGCACCTCGTGGCCGGTGCCGTCGTCAGTGGCAAGGTTCCACTGGGGATGAGCGGCTTCCAGCTTTTGGTTTTCTGCTTCCAGCTTGGGCTCCTTGATGGTCAGATACAAAACGACCACCGCCACAACCATGATCATCGAGACGATGAAGAACAGCGGCCGGTAGCTGACATGCTCCACGCCCCTGGTTTTGGACGCCGGGTACAGCACAGCCGCCAGCCCCAGGTACAAAATGCCGCCCACGGCGCCCATCAGGTTGATGATGGCGTTGGCGCGGCTGCGCAGGGGCTTGGGGGTCACGTCGGGCATCAGGGCCACGGCGGGGGAGCGGTAGGTGCCCATGGACACCAGCAGCAGCCCCAGCACGATAATGAACAGCACTAATGTACCGGTGCTGGGGCTGGCGGCGTAGCGGTCGTCCAGCAGCGGGATCAGGTTCATCAAGATGGCTGCCGCTGCGGTGCCGCCCACGATAAACGGCATGCGCCGCCCGATGCGGGTGCTGGTCTTATCGGACAGCGCCCCGAAAAACGGCAGCAAAAACAGCGCCAGTACGTTGTCAGCAGCCATAATGGCACCGGCAAAGGTTTCGTTCAGCTTAAAGGTGTCGGTCAGAATTAAGGTCATAACGCTGTCGTACATCTGCCAAAACGTGCAGATTGACAAAAACGCAAGACCCACCAGAATGGTGCGGCGGCTGTTCAGCTTCACGGCGATTCTCCTAACTTTGGGGCGCAGTTGGCTCCTGTAATTGATTTTATTGTAGCATTGATTGTACGAAATGTCTACAATTTTAACATCAAAGACGAGAACTTTACTTAAAATTGACGAACAAAAGCGCATGCCCACCCGGATTATGAACATTTTCCAAACAATTCTGCAACCCTCTTGCATCCTGATGCAGGAGGGACTATTATTATCACGATAAAATAATTAACACATGATAATAATTAACAGGAGGTGCTTTATGCCAGGTTCAGAGATCCCGGATCTGCAGGGGGTGTTTCGGTTTGTTTCGCGGCTGCACACAATGTCCAAGCGCGGCATGCGCGGCGCGTTGGCAGACTGTCCCAGATGCCACTTCGGCATGCTGGAAAACCTGCACATTCTAATCGAGCAGCGCGGCGTGGAGGGTGCAATTTATGTTTCCGAGGTGGCCCGTGCTATGCGGCAGCCTATGCCGGCCGTTTCCCGCGGGCTGCGCATGATGGAGCAGGATGGCAGCATCGTGCGGGAAACTGATCCCAACGACCGGCGCAAAACTTTCGTGCGCATCACCCCGCAGGGCGAGCAGGCGCGCCTGCAAAGCGAGGCGGCACTGAACGCCTACTTTGGCCGCATCATGGCACGGATGACACCGGAACAGATCGACCAGATGTACGCCCTGCGCGGCGTACTGTTGGATGCAATTGAAGCAGAAAACGACGCCATGCAGAAAAAAATCAGCGCACAAAAACAGGGAGGACCCGTCGATGACGAAAATATTTAAACAGCTGGCACGCCATTGGGCGGCATGCCTGGCCGTGGCGGCCCTGCTGATCGTGCAGGCCTACTGCGACCTGTCCCTGCCGGACTACACAAGCAAGATCGTGGATGTTGGCATCCAGCAGGGCGGTATTGAAAGCCCGGTACCGTATACCGTCCGCGATACTACCCTGCAGGCATTGGAACTGCTGATGACCGAGGACGAGGCCGCCCTGGCCGCCCAGTGGTACAGCGAGCCTGACGCCGACGGTCTGCGCTATCTTTCTAAGGATGCAGACACTGCTGCGGCGGAGTTGGAATCTGCTTTCACCACACCCGATGTAGTGTTGTACATGGCTGCGGCCCAAAATGCTGCCCGGGTCGCCGGCAGTACCGAGACGGTGACCCCCACCACCTACGACCTGGATGCCGTCAGCCAGCAGTTTGCGGCGATGGCTCAGGCACCCGGCGCACGGGAGATGCTGCAAAACCAGCTTGCCGGGGCCATCTCCCAGCTGGATGGGACCGTGGCCGACAACCTTGCCAGCCAGGCCGTGCTGCTGGTTTCCCTCGAATACGAAGCCCAGGGCATCGCTCACGACGTGCAGATGGCGTATCTGCTGCGCATTGGCGGGCAGATGCTGGGCCTGACCCTGCTGATGGTTGCCGCCGCGGTGGCGGTAGGCTTCATCGCATCCCGCGTGTCGGCTGCCATTGGCCGTGACCTGCGCCGCGAGGTGTTCTCCACCGTCGTGGGCTACTCCAACGCGGAGATCGAAAAGTTTTCCACAGCGTCGTTGATAACCCGCACCACCAACGACATCCAGCAGGTGCAGTTCGTCTGTGTGATCCTGCTGCGCATGGTGGCCTATGCGCCTATTTTGGGTGTTGGCGGCATTTTGCACGTGGCAGCGGGCAATACCGGTCTTTCCTGGATCATCTTTGTGGCGGTGGCTGCGCTGCTGGTGCTTATCACCATCCTGATGAACGTGGCTATGCCGAAATTCAAGCAGATGCAGACGCTGGTCGACCGGCTGAACCTTGTCAGCCGCGAGATCCTGACCGGCATCATGCCCATCCGCGCCTTCAGCCGCGAAAAGTTTGAGGAAGCCCGTTTTGATAAAGCCAACCGCGATCTGATGGGCACCCAGCTGTTTACCAACCGCACCATGGCTGCCATGATGCCTTTTATGACTCTCATCATGAACGGCACCAGCCTGCTCATCGTCTGGTTCGGCGGTAAGGCCATGGACCTGGGCAACATGCAGGTGGGCGAGATGATCGCTTTCATCACCTACACAATGCAGATCGTCATGTCCTTCCTGATGCTGGCGATGGTAGCCGTCATGCTGCCCCGTGCCGGTGTGGCAGCCGACCGTATCGACGAGGTCATCAAGACGCCGGCCACCATCCGCGACCCCGATACCGCCACCGCCAAACCGGCGCTGGAACGCAAAAACTGGAATGGCGAAGTGGAGTTCAAGGAGGTCAGCTTCCGCTATCCCGGCGCCGACAGCGACGCATTGGAGCACATTACCTTTACCGCCAGACCCGGCGAGACCACGGCCATCATCGGCTCCACCGGCTGCGGTAAATCGACGCTGCTCAACCTGATCCCGCGCTTTTATGATGCCACCGGCGGTGCGGTCTGCATCGACGGCGTGGACGTGCGCGATATGCCCCAGGCCACGCTGCACGACCTGATAGGCTATGTGCCGCAAAAGGGCGTGCTGTTCAGCGGCACCATCGAAAGCAACCTGAAATTTGCCGGCGAGCATATCACCGATGAGGACGTGCGTACCGCCGCCAGCATTGCCCAGGCCACCGAGTTTATCGATGCCAAGCCCGAGGGTTATGCAAGCCCCATTGCTCAGGGCGGCAGCAATGTCTCCGGCGGGCAGAAGCAGCGTCTTTCCATTGCGCGTGCCATCGCCAAAAAGCCGCGCATCTACCTGTTTGATGACAGTTTCTCGGCGCTGGATTACAAGACCGACGTGGCCCTGCGCCGTGCCCTGAAAGCCCAGACAGACAACGCCACCGTCATCATTGTGGCCCAGCGTATCTCCACAGTGCTGCATGCCAACCGCATCCTTGTATTGGACGATGGCTGCATCGTGGGCGACGGTACCCACGCCCAGCTGATGGAAAGCTGCCCCGAGTATCAGGAAATCGCCCGCAGTCAGCTGAGCCAGAAAGAATTGAACCTGTCGAAGGAGGGTGAGTGATATGCCAAGACCCGGACGCATGACCACCGAGCGCGCCAAAGACTTTAAGGGCAGTCTGCTGCAGCTGCTGCGGACGATGGGCAAGTATAAGCTTTCGCTCATCGTGGTCGTTGTTTTTGCCATTTTGTCTACCATATTTAATATAGCAGGCCCCAAAATTCTCGCCAAGGCCACCACGGCCCTGGCCACTGGCTGGATCGCCAAGCTGCGGGGCACCGGCGCCATCGACTTTGGCTACATCGGTAAAATTTTGCTGATCCTGTTGGGCATGTACCTGCTGTCCTCGGCGTTCAGCTTTATCCAGAGCTGGCTGATGAGCGGCCTGTCCCAGAAAGTCTGCTATGATTTCCGCCGTCAGATCAGTGAAAAGATCGACCGCCTGCCTCTGGCCTATTTTGAAAAGCGCACCGTGGGCGAAGTGCTCTCCCGCATCACCAACGATGTGGACACCCTGGGCCAAAGCCTGAACCAGTCGGTCACACAGCTGATCACCAGCGTGACCACCATGATCGGCGTGCTCATCATGATGCTGTCCATCAGTCCCAAAATGACGCTGATCGCACTGCTGATCCTGCCGGTCTCGTTGGCGCTGGTGCTGCTGGTGGTCAAATTCAGCCAGAAATATTTTAAGGCGCAGCAGGCAACGCTGGGCGTTGTCAATGGCCAGGTCGAGGAGATCTACTCCGGCCACAACGTCATCAAGGCTTTCAATCGTGAGAACGCCGTGCTGGCAGATTTCAATGCTGCCAACGATAAATTGTACGAATCCGCGTGGAAAAGCCAGTTCCTCTCCGGCCTGATGCAGCCCATCATGAACTTTGTGGGCAACCTGGGGTACGTGGCCGTAGCTGTGGCGGGCAGTATTTTTGCTGCCGCCGGTGCTATCACCATCGGTGACATCCAGGCGTTCATCCAGTACGTCAAAAACTTCACCCAGCCCATCCAGCAGTTGGCGCAGGTATCCAACATGCTGCAAAGCATGGCCGCCGCGTCGGAACGTGTGTTTGAATTTTTGGGCGAGGAAGAGGAGGACCAGCTGGCTGATCCGGCCTGCCGTGCCGACCCGGCCGCCATCGACGGCCAGGTCACCTTCGACCACGTCCGCTTTGGCTACACGCCGGAAAAGACCGTCATCCACGATTTCAGCTGCAAGGTCCGGCCCGGCCAGAAGGTGGCTATCGTCGGTCCCACCGGCGCAGGCAAGACCACCATGGTCAAGCTGCTGATGCGTTTTTACGATGTGGACGCCGGTGCTATCACCTTAAACGGCCGCAATGTGCGGGACTTTGACCGCAGTGCCCTGCGGGAAGGCTTCGGCATGGTATTGCAGGATACCTGGCTGTTCAAGGGCACTATTATGGAGAACATCCGCTACGGCCGCCTGGATGCCACCGATGAGGAAGTCATCGCTGCCGCCAAGGCTGCCAATGCCGACCACTTCATCCGCACGCTGCCCGGCGGCTACCAGATGGAGCTGAACGAGGATGCCTCCAACGTCAGCCAGGGCCAGAAACAGCTGTTGACCATCGCCCGCGCCATCCTGGCGGATAACCGCATCCTGATTCTGGATGAAGCAACGTCCAGTGTGGATACCCGCACCGAGCAGCGCATCCAGTCCGCCATGGACCGCCTGATGAAGGGCCGCACCAGCTTCGTCATTGCCCACCGCCTGTCCACCATCCGTGATGCCGACAAGATTTTGGTCATGCGGGATGGCGACATTGTGGAGCAGGGCACCCACGATGAGCTGATCGACCAGGGCGGCTTCTACGCTGATCTGTATAATTCCCAGTTCGAGGATGTGACGGCGTAAGATTTTAAAGGCCCCTCAGGGAGAGGGCTCCGGCTCCCTCCCAGGGGGGCCTTTTTATGCCCTCTTATTTCGATGCAATACTTCTTGACAATTGCCTTAAATAACGATAAAATTGTAAACAGGAATAAAAGGAAAAGCGCCGCACCTTAACCACTGCCTGTGCGGTTGCGTCCATAGGGTGTCGCCCACCGGGAACACCGCTTTTTTACGATACAGTATCCGCCTGTTTTTGGCTTAGTTACGTTTTATATTGCTGCCTTGTGGCATAAGTGTGCGCTTTTTTGCCCGCATTTGCCGCGCTGTGTTGCTTTTGCCATAAAAAACAAACAAACCGTATATTGAAAAAGCGTCCCGCTGTGCTGCGCCCTCCTGAATTTGCATTTTTCCAAAATTAAGGAGTGAACTGACCATGAGCCTAATTATCACTGTGCTGCTGGTCCTTGTTGCTGCTGTTTGCGGGGCGCTCGGTTTTTACCTGGGCGGCGAAAACCGCAAGCGCACGGCCGAAGCCAAGATCGGCTCGGCGGAAGACGAAGCCAAGCGCATCGTAAACGATGCCATCAAGACGGCTGAAGCCAAGCGCAAGGAAACCATCGTAGAAGCCAAAGACGAAGCCTTCAAACTCAAGAGCGAAGCTGACAAGGAGATCAAGGACCGCCGCGCCGAGATCACCCGCCAGGAGCGCCGCATGGACCAGAAGGAGGAGGCGCTGGACAAGCGCTCCGCCGCCATGGAGCGCAAAGAGGAAGACCTCAAGCGCCGTACCGAGACCGTGGAAGCCCGCCTGGACGAGCTGGAACAGCTGAAAATGCGTCAGACCGAAAAGCTGGAGACCATCGCCGCCATGAGCCAGGAGGATGCCCGCGCCGTGCTGCTGAAGCAGGTGGACGACGAGCTGACCCACGAAAAGGCCATGAAGATCAGCGCCTACCAGG
>UMBM01055167.1_pt1 | contig 10944 bp, 10 predicted proteins | sample 1963971 | NCBI WGS metagenome assembly UMBM01 (sample SAMEA4835942, study PRJEB28245) | human gut metagenome | biome: gut microbiome; material: fecal sample | place: Denmark | collected 2008 | reverse complement strand
GCCAACACCTCCAACATGCCGGTTGCCGCTCGTGAGGCATCCGTATATACGGCGATGACCATCGCCGAGTATTATCGCAGCATGGGTTTGAAGGTTCTGTTGATGGCCGACTCTACTTCCCGCTGGGCACAGGCTTTGCGTGAGATGTCCAACCGTTTGGAGGAGTTGCCCGGACCGGATGCTTTCCCGATGGACTTGTCCGCTATCGTGGCGAACTTCTACGCTCGTGCGGGATTCGTTCATTTGAATAACAACGCTACAGGCTCCGTCACTTTCATCGGTACGGTATCGCCGGCCGGTGGAAACTTGAAGGAGCCAGTGACCGAGAATACGAAGAAGGTGGCCCGTTGTTTCTATGCCTTGGAGCAGGAGCGTGCCGACCGTAAACGTTATCCGGCCGTAAACCCGATCGAGAGTTATTCCAAGTATATCGAGTATCCAGAGTTTCAGGAATACATCGCTAAACATATCTCCCCGGAATGGATCGAGAAAGTAAACGAGATCAAGACCCGTATGTTGCGTGGTAAGGAGATCTCCGAGCAAATCAATATCTTGGGTGATGATGGTGTGCCTGTCGAGTATCACGTTACATTCTGGAAGTCCGAGTTGATCGACTTCGTGATCTTGCAACAGGATGCTTTCGATGCCATCGATGCGGTTACTCCGTTGCGACGTCAGGAATTCATGCTGGATAGAGTCGTAAATGTTTGCCGTTCAGAGTTTAAGTTTGATAACTTCCTTGAGGTTATGGACTACTTTAAGAAGATGATCAACATCTTTAAGCAGATGAACTATTCGGAATATGAGAGTGACCAATTCAAGAAGTTTAATACGGAACTGGATGAACTTTTGAAGGAGAGAATCGAAAATTAAAAGAGTTATGGCAACAAAAGCATTTCAAAAAATATATACGAAGATTACCCAGATCACAAAAGCTACCTGTTCGCTGAAAGCAACGGGAGTTGGGTATGATGAGTTGGCCTCTGTAGACGGAAAGCTGGCTCAGGTGGTAAAGATTATCGGCGACGAGGTGACGTTGCAGGTATTCTCCGGAACGGAAGGTATCCGTACGAATGCCGAGGTGGTATTCATGGGGAAGGCCCCTTCCTTGAAAGTAGGTGACCAGTTAGCCGGACGTTTCTTCAACGCTTATGGCGAGCCTATCGATGGCGGCCCGATCCCCGAGGGACGTGAGGTCGAGATCGGTGGTCCGTCCGTGAACCCGGTACGTCGTAAACAACCCTCTGAATTAATCGCTACGGGTATCGCCGGTATCGACTTGAATAATACCTTGGTAACCGGTCAGAAGATCCCGTTCTTCGCCGACCCCGACCAGCCTTTCAACCAAGTTATGGCGATGGTAGCCTTGCGTGCGAAGTCCGATAAGATTATCTTGGGAGGTATGGGTATGACGAACGACGACTACCTGTTCTTTAAGAATACATTTAGTAACGCCGGAGCCCTAGACCGTATCGTTAGTTTTATCAACACGACCGAGGACCCGTCCGTAGAGCGTATCTTGATCCCGGATATGGCGTTGAGCGCCGCTGAGTATTTCGCCGTGGAGAAGAACGAGAAGGTCTTGGTATTGCTTACCGATATGACCAACTACGCCGATGCCTTGGCGATCGTATCAAACCGTATGGACCAGATCCCGTCTAAGGACTCTATGCCGGGTTCCTTATATTCGGATTTGGCGAAGATTTACGAGAAAGCCGTTCAATTCCCGGCGGGAGGTTCCATCACGATTATTGCCGTAACGACCTTATCCGGTGGTGATATCACGCATGCCGTACCTGATAATACGGGTTATATCACGGAAGGTCAGTTGTATTTGCGTCGTGATAGCGATGTGGGTAAGGTCATCGTCGATCCGTTCCGAAGCTTGTCTCGTTTGAAACAGCTGGTAACCGGAAAGAAGACCCGTGAGGATCATCCACAGGTAATGAACGCCGCCGTACGTTTGTATGCCGATGCCGCCAACGCTAAGACCAAGCTGGAGAATGGTTTCGACTTGACCGACTACGACACCCGTACCTTGTCTTTCGCCAAGGATTATTCTTCTAAGCTGTTGGCTATCGACGTAAACTTGGATACGACGGAGATGCTGGACGTAGCTTGGGGATTGTTCGCTAGATATTTCAGCCCGGAGGAGGTAAATATCAAACAAGGATTGGTTGATAAGTACTGGAAGTAAATTAAATAAACATGGCAATAAAGTTTCAATATAATAAAACCTCTCTTCAGCAATTGGAAAAGCAACTGAAGATGCGTGAACGCTCCCTGCCTACGATCAAGAGCAAGGAGAGCGCCCTGCGTATCGAGGTGAAGCGGACCAAGGACGAAGTGAATAAATTGGAACTTCAGCTAGAACGAGAGATTCAGAGTTACGAGAATATGGTGGCTTTGTGGAACGAGTTCAATCCGGAGCTGATCTCCGTGAAGGACGTGACGCTTTCCACGAAGAAGATCGCCGGCGTGATCGTCCCGTTATTGGATGAGATCAAGTTCGAGATCGGGCACTATAGTCTCTTTAATGCCCCCGCATGGTATACGGATGGTATCGAGTTGCTGAAAAAGCTGGCTCGTACCGGTATCGAGGCGGAGTTCTCGGGCATGAAGCTGGAGTTGTTGGAGCATGCTAGGAAAAAGACCACTCAGAAGGTGAACCTGTTTGAGAAGGTACAGATTCCGGGTTATAAGGATGCGATCCGTAAGGTGAAACGATTTATGGAAGACGAGGAGAGTCTTTCTAAGTCCTCACAGAAGATCATGAGAGCCAATCAGGAGAAACGTAAGGCAAAAGAAGAAAAAGAGGAGGCCGAGGTATGATAGTAAAGATGAGTAAATATGCCTTTATGGTGTACCATAAGGAGTATGATACGTTCCTTTCTACGCTTCGTGACTTAGGTGTCGTCCATATCAAGGAGACAAACTCCGTGATGGATAACGAGAGGTTGCAAGAGCTTCTGGCTGAGCGTAAACAGATCAATACGCTGATGCGTTACTTTAAGAACCTCCATGCGGCGGAGAAAGACGTTAAGTTTGCCCCGGCCCGTGAGTTGACGAAAGAGGAAGGCTTGAAGTTGGTGCGTAAGATAGAGGAATTGCAAGATAAGAAAGCGCAATTGATCGCTTCCAAGCAATCGATCGAGAAGGATCTGGCTTATATGGAAATATGGGGTGAGTTCAGTTATCAGAATATCAACCGTCTGAAAAGAGCGGGATACGATGTTACGTTCTTTACCTGTCCTACCGCTAAGTACGAGCCGGAATGGGGCGTTCTGTATAACGCCATTCTGATCAATAACTTCCAATCGGTAACGTATTTTATCACGATTACCAAGGAAGGTACCTTGATCGATATAGACGCTGAACGTCCGAAGATGCCGGTTCAAGGATTGGCGAAGTTGCGTGCCCGTCTGGATCAACGTACCAAGGATATCCAGAATGTGGAGGATGAGCTGAAACATCGTGCCGTGGAGGATTATAAAACGTTGGAGGAATTCGATAAGAACCTGCAGGACGAGTTTAATCTTTCTAATGCGTTAGTGCAGACAGATCGGCAAGCGGGTGATAAGCTCATGTTGTTGGAAGGTTGGGTGCCGACGGAAAACGCTCCGGCCTTGGAGCACGAGCTGGATAAGCAAGGTTATTTCTTCCAGCAATTAGAGATCGAGGATGGGGATAAGGTGCCTATCAAGCTACGGAATAATAAATTCAGTAAGCTGTACGAGCCTATCACGAAGATGTTCTCCTTGCCTAATTACGGTGAACTTGATCCGACCCCGTTGTTCGCCCCGTTCTTTATGCTGTTCTTCGGACTTTGTTTCGGCGATGGCGGATATGGTTTGCTGGTCATGATCGCTTGTACGATCTTGAAGAAGAAGGTGAACCCGGATTTCAAGCCTTATTTGACCTTGTTCCAGTATTTAGGCTTCGCCGCCTTATTGGTGGGTACTTGTACGGGATCTTTCTTCGGAGTGGCCTTGGCGGATATCCCGGCTTTGTCAAAGATCAAGAACTACTTTGTGAATAGCGACAACTTGATGACATTCTCTATTGTCATCGGTTTGGTACAGATCATATTCGGTAAATGTGTCGCTGCTTACAAGATCAAGATACAGAAAGGAACGAAACACAGTATCGCTCCGTTCGCTTGGGTGTTCGTGATCATATCCTTGGCATTGGCGTTCGGACTTCCGATGTTGAACGTTCACTTGCCGAACGCTGTCGTTATGGTATGTTACGGAATCGCCATCTTGGGTCTGGTTGTTGCTTATTTGTACAATACACCGGGCAAGAACGTATTCTTGAACTTTGGTACCGGACTTTGGAACACGTACAATATGGCCTCCGGATTGCTGGGGGATACGTTATCATACATTCGTTTGTTCGCTATCGGTCTGACCGGTTCCATCTTGGGTGGCGTATTTAATACGTTGGCGGTTACGATGACAGACGGTATGAATATCGTGGCACGTGCGATCTGTATGTTGTTGATCTTGTTAGTGGGTCACTCCATCAATATCGCTCTTTGTACGATCAGCTCCTTGGTACACCCGCTTCGTTTGATCTTCGTGGAATATTACAAGAACGCGGAGTTCGAAGGTGGAGGTAAGGCTTATGAGCCATTCAGAAAAGCATAACAATTAAACGAGAAAATAAAACAATAAAAGAATAATTTAAAAACACATTTTATTATGGAACCAATTTTATTAGCTTATGTAGGTATTGCGTTGATGACAGGTTTAACTTTTATCGGCAGTAGTTATGGTGTTACGATCGCAGGTAATGCGGTGGTAGGTGCGATGAAGAAAAATCCGGATGCTCTGGGTACGTACATCGCTTTAAGTGCGTTGCCTTCTTCACAGGGTTTGTATGGATTCGTGGGCTACTTTATGATGCAGAAGTTCTTGGTCGCTGATATTTCCATGTTGGCCGCTACGGCTGTTTTCGGCGCTGGTTTAGTGTTAGGTTTCGCTGGTTTTTACTCTTCAATCCGCCAAGCTCAAGTTTGCGCGAATGGTATCGCTGGTGTTGGTGCCGGACACAACGTATTCGGTGCTACGATGGTAATGGCCGTATTCCCTGAGTTATACGCTATCTTGGCCTTATTGGTTGTGATCTTGATTGGCGGAACGATTCCTGTCGCCTAATCATTCAAACATCTGGATATAATAAAGGCCGTCCCGGACATTCCCGAGGCGGCTTTTTTGATTGGATCAATGAATAAACTATCTCTTTTAGTTTATTAACTATACGAATTAGTTTGGTAACTAAAAGTTTTAGTTACTTTGTCGCAAACAAGATAAGGTTATGAAACGACTTACGGCGAAAGAAGAAGAAATCATGGGCTGGTTCTGGCAGAAAGGCCCATTGTTCGTGAAGGAGCTACTTGAATATTACGAGGAGCCTAAACCTCATTTCAATACCCTTTCTACGATTGTCCGAGGCTTGGAGGAGAAAGGTTTCCTCGCCCATAAGAATTTCGGGAATAGCTATCAATATTATGCGGTCTTAACAGAAAAGGAGTATAGCAACGGTACGTTGAAAAATGTGATCGCTAAGTATTTCAATAATTCTTATCTGGGGGTTGTCTCTACGCTGATCAAGGAAGAGGATATCTCTGTGGATGATCTGCGAAAACTAATAGATGATGTAGAACAAGGGAATCGTAAATAAGAACGAATATGGGAATCTTCTTTGTATATATCCTTAAATCATCCGTGTGCTTGACGATATTTTATCTGTTTTATAAGCTATTGTTGAGCCGTGATACCTTCCATCGTTTCAACCGGATCGCTTTATTAAGCTTGATCATGCTTTCGGTTATCATCCCATTTTGTGAGATTACTTTGGAGGAAGCGACGGCCATTCAGCGTCCGGTCATGGATTTGGAGAATTTGCTAGCGGCGGTTTCCATGAGAACGTCGGCAGAATCCGCTAGCCAACCTGTATGGTTACGAGTTATGGTGATAGCTTATATAATCGGAGGGATATTAACGCTTTGTCAATTCGCATATTCATTTTATGCCTTGTTTCGGTTGATGAGACAAGGTACACCGAAGCTGGTGGACGGAATCCATCTGATTCTTACGGACCAACCAGTCGTCCCGTTCAGTTGGATGCAAACGATCGTAATAAGCCGGAAGGATTTTGAGGAAAGTGGGATAGAGATCATGACGCATGAGATGGCGCATATAAAAGCCCGTCATTCCATTGATCTGCTGATCTCCGAGATTTGTATCCTGTTCCATTGGTTCAACCCATCTGTCTGGTTGTTGAGACAGGAATTGCAAAATATCCATGAATACGAGGCCGACGAGAGCGTATTAAATCAAGGCGTCGACGCAAAAAGATATCAATTATTATTAATCAAAAAAGCTGTTGGTGCACAGCGCTTCACTTCTATGGCCAACAGCTTTAATCACAGTTCACTTAAAAAGCGAATAGCTATGATGTTAAAACAAAAATCAAGTCCATGGGCACGGTTGAAGTATCTGTATGTACTCCCGTTGGCAGCCTTAACGGTGGTAGCCTTTGCCCGTCCGGAAATCTCTCACGAATTGGAGAAGATTTCGAGTGTCAAAATTAGCGAAATTATTCCGGTTCAGGAAAAAAAAGAGCCTAAAAGAAATGTAGAGGTTGAGACCCTCGCAAGGGATTCGGTCGTTTTTGAAAAAGATATGCAAGCGATACAGGAAAAGGTCTCGGCCGTGATGGAGAAATACCAGCCGGAGATTGACAAGGCGGTCGAAGAGGCTGTGAAAGCGGCGAATATCGACGAGATCGTTTCTGCGGAAATGGCGAAACACCAAGCTGAGATCGACAAGGCTGTGCAAGCGGCGATAGAGGCAGCCAAGATAGATGAGACTATTGCCGCCGAAATGGAGAAGATCCAACCGGAGATCAATCGAACCATAGAGGAGGCCATGAAAGCCATAGATATCAATGAGAAGGCTGCTAAGGAGGCATCAAAGGTAAAATCCTCTTTCTCCGGTATTGTTTACATCGATGGAGTGGAATCATCTAAAGAGAGGATGGACAATTTGAATCCCGATCGTATTGCGTCTATGAATGTGTACAAAGGAAACGAGGCGATCGCTAAATTTGGAGAGAAAGGTCGTAATGGTGTTATCGAGATAAAATTGAAGAAATGATTTTCGCGTATATATGCAAGGTAGGCTTGTTCGGCTCCCTCTGTGCGGGAATGTTTCTAACCTCCTGTATGGAGCGTGAAAACGAAGAAGCGAGCAAGCGGGTGATTGAGGTAGGTAAAGCTATCTCATCGCCTGCCGAGCTGAAAGCCTCTGATTATTTTGATGAGATCCGGTATGTCCCTTTAGAGACGAGGGATGATTGTCTAGTCGGAAGTTCTCCTGATATCAAGTTATTGGATAAATATATTCTGATCACTTCCGCTAACCGGCAATGTCTTTTGTTTGATAAGGCTACAGGAAAGTTTAAATGTCAGATAGGGCATGTAGGGAAGGATCCGGGTGGCTATAGAAACGTAGACTGCTTGGTGGACGAGTTGAACGGGCGTTTGCTGTTTAATGGATGGGGACATGATTTGATTAGCTATAATCTGGATGGCAATTATATCGGAAAAATAGAGCTTCTTATTTTTCTAAGAAAGTATTCTTGAGGTTAGTAAATAGATAATTTGGAAACAGCTTTATTCGATATAACACGGCCTTGTCATGACTGACTTGTGCCGTGTTTTTTTATTTATTTACTTGATCATTGTAATGATATTCTTCCCAAGTATGATCCCAAGGAAGACCGCTATCAAACCAAGGATATTACTGGCAAGTACATTGAGTAGTGCCATCTTGTATTCTCCGGTACGCATAAGTACCATCGTGTCGAGAGCAAAAGAAGAGAAAGTCGTGAAACCACCGAAAAGACCAGTGAATAGGAAAGCTCTTGTATTGATAGAAAAATTATAGGCTTCCGCTATACTCCAGCAGAAGCCGATTAAAAAGGAGCCGATCACATTGACCGACAAGATACCAAAAGGAAAGGAGTAAAGCATCGATCGTTGCACCCACGTGGAAACTCCGAACCGTAGCGCAGATCCGATAGCTCCTCCTATTATTAAAAGAAAAACCTTTATCATATCAACCTAGTGTGTTTCCCCCGGGCTAGGTTAAGGCCCGGGGAGATGGTAAATGATTTAGGTTTTCAATTTAATTGGCCGACTCAAACTGTCTCAAGAAACGAACATCGTTTTCCGAGAACATGCGTAAGTCTTTTACTTGGTATTTCAAATTGGTAATACGCTCGATACCCATTCCCAATGCGTAGCCTGAATAAACCTTGCTATCGATACCGCAGTTCTCAAGCACGTTCGGGTCTACCATACCGCAACCGAGGATCTCTACCCAACCGGTTCCTTTACAGAAGGGGCAACCCTTACCTCCACAAATGTTGCAGGAGATGTCCATCTCGGCGGATGGCTCCGTGAACGGGAAGTAAGAAGGACGCAAGCGAATTTTTGTATCCGGACTGAACATTTCCTTGGCGAAGAACAACAAGGCTTGTTTCAAGTCGGCGAATGAGACGTTCTTATCTACATATAACGCTTCTACTTGATGGAAGAAACAGTGAGCACGATAGGAGATAGCCTCATTACGATATACACGTCCCGGACAGATGATACGGATAGGCGGTTCTTGCTTTTCCATTACTCGGGTCTGTACGGAAGAAGTATGTGTGCGAAGCAATACATCCGGGTTATGCTGGATAAAGAACGTATCTTGCATATCGCGGGCAGGATGGTCCTCGGCGAAATTCAAGGAAGAGAAGACATGCCAGTCGTCCTCGATTTCCGGTCCCTCAGCGATGCTGAATCCTAACCGTCCGAATATATCGCAAATTTCTTTCTTTACAAGTGATAGAGGATGACGAGTGCCTAGTTCGATCGGGTAAGCCGTACGAGTCAAATCGATATCATCGTTTGCGGTCTGTACATTCTCAAAGCTTTCTTTTAATTCGTTGATCTTGCTCTGGGTTGTTTCCTTTAGTTCGTTCAAGTATTTGCCAACCTCACGTTTTTGATCAGCCGCTACATTACGGAAATCATTCATCAACGCCGATATCTCGCCTTTTTTGCTGAGATACTTTATACGTAAAGCTTCTAGTTCCTCGGCATTTGCCGCTTTCATATTCTCTACTTCTTGAAGCAGAGCCTTAATTTTATCGAGCATTTCTAATCACACTTTGTATTTGTCATGCAAAAGTACGCCTTTCTTTTGAAACCGCAAGGGATTCGTAAGGTTTTTTAGTTAAATGTAAGCGCAGACACTTAGGTGTCTTGTTTTATATATTAAAGTATTTATATATCTTCGCAGCATAATCAAACTATAAATTAATTAATGGAAATAGTCATTATTATTGGCCTTATCTTACTGAATGGAATTCTTGCGATGTCGGAAATCGCCTTGGTCTCAGCCCGGAAGGCTAGGTTGGAAACCGAAGCGAAACGTGGTAATAAATCTGCGGGCACTGCTTTGAAGCTGGCAAATGAGCCGGATAAGTTTCTCTCAACCATCCAGATCGGAATTACCTTGATCGGTATCTTGACCGGTTTGTACTCTGGCGAGGCGTTAGCTCATAATTTCGCTGTTATAATAGCGCAAATACCGGCCCTAGAACCGTATGCGTTGGGGATCGCTAAAACGACGATCGTTATTATCGTGACGTATCTTACACTTATATTCGGAGAGTTGGTACCGAAGCGGATCGGCATGGGGTGTGCCGAGAAGGTCTCTATGTTAGTTGCTAAACCCATGAATTTTCTTTCCTTGATATCCTCTCCTTTTGTTTGGCTACTTTCAAAGAGTACGGCGTTGGCTGTGAAGATGACGGGCGTGGATACGAAAGAGGAAAATAGGGTAACAGAGGAAGAAATCAAGGCGATCGTGAAAGAGGGCTTCGACGGTGGCGAGGTGCAAGAGGTAGAGCAGGACATCGTAGAGCGAGTCTTTAATCTGGGAGACCGTAACGTGGGTTCTATCATGACGCATCGTAGCGAGCTGGTTTGGCTGGATGTGACGGATAGTACGGAGAAGATTCGGGAGAAAGTGGAGGAGAACTTATTTAATATATATCCCGTGGCCTCGGAGAAGTTCGATAATATAGTAGGGGTCGTTTATCTGAAAGATTTGTTCGGAAGGATCGATCAACCGGATTTCTCGATCAATCAAGTACTTCGCCCGGCACAGTTCGTTCCCGAGAACCAGAGCGTATATAACGCCTTGGAATCTTTCAAGCAGACACACGTGAAATATGGACTCGTTACGGATGAGTTCGGAGGTATCCAAGGTATCGTAACCTTGAAGGATATTATGGAAGGCTTAATCGGACAAGTACCGGAAGTCGGAGAGGAGTCCGAGATCATACAACGTGAGGATGGTACTTGGTTGGTGGACGGCCAATATTCTTTCTATGATTTCTTGGAATATTTCGACATGGAGGATTTGTATGCCGAGCATGATTATAATACCTTGAGTGGCTTGATCCTAGAGATATTGGAACGTGTACCGAAGACGGGTGAGAAATTAAAGTGGCTGGACTTTGAGTTCGAGATCGTAGATATGGATGGCGCCCGGATCGATAAGGTTTTGGTTAAGTACTTGAAAAATGGGTAAAATGTCTTTTTAGAAGAGTACGCCGAGTGAGATACTCATCACGTTCGTTCGCTTGTCAATATTGATATCATAATTAATCTCGGGAACTGGATTGTTGACTTTCTCGAAATCGGATTCCACTTGATTCAATCCGAACTCATAGACAAAGTCGAAGAATAGCCGTCCGATGCTAACCCCTACGCCCGTAGCGATATTGACTCCGAACGGGGTGTTGTCATTCACGTATTCTACATGCGTGGTGGAAGATTCTACCGTATAGGCGATCTTATAGTTGTATTTTAATTTG
>UMBM01062040.1_pt1 | contig 11026 bp, 9 predicted proteins | sample 1963971 | NCBI WGS metagenome assembly UMBM01 (sample SAMEA4835942, study PRJEB28245) | human gut metagenome | biome: gut microbiome; material: fecal sample | place: Denmark | collected 2008 | reverse complement strand
CCCAAATGACCAGTTCGGAGCGTTTGCCCACTCTGCCGTCATGCAGGTTGGGGACAATGAAAAGCTGTGCCTTCATGTTTCCGCCAACGGCTTTGCGCAGGCGGTCTATGAACATGAGGAAACTGGCGGTGGAAGGGACGGTCATCAGGTCATAATGGAAAGGCACAACGATAATGTCCGAGTTCACGAACATCGGCACCAGCCCGTCCGCTTGCAGGCTGCCGGGGGAATCCATCAGCACGACATCCAGGCTCGAATCGTTGTGCATTTTCTCTACAAGGGAAATGATCGCTTTCTTGTCGTTAGCTTCGTATGACAGCACATCATAGGGCACATACTGCACGTCGTATTTCTTGATGTCAGCCTTGCGGCACTTGATGATGGAGTGCTGGAAGTCGCAATCGACTATGGCAACACGCACTCCCTTCGTCACCAGATAGTTGGCGAAGGTCACGCAGAGGGTGGTCTTGCCCACGCCTCCTTTTTGATTGGCGAATGTGATGATGACCGGTGGTATCACGCAACATTTTTTGCAATTGCCCGTGATGGCTGATTTCTCATGGAAAGTGTCGAAAGAGGTACGTATGCATTTAGCGGTCGGTATGTATGCCGGTGTATCTGTCAAGAATGATACGAATTGGGGATCTTCGTTTACGATGGGGTATTCGAAGGAGCCGCAGGCGCTTGGTAAATATGTCAAATCTACTGGCCTAGGGTATAGTTATGGTTATGGCCATTCGGGATATGATGAGGCTGAAAACGCCGATCATCCATTTCGAGACGTGAATTCTTTTGATTGGGGATTGACAACTTCTTTTGGTATAGAGGTGAATAACTGGGTGATGAATCTGGGGTATGATCTCTCTCTAGGTGATGAGGGCGGTAACTATAAGATCGATGGCGATAATTTCTCTCTGTATGAGGTAAGAAGTGTCGGTGCCAATTACAATACGATGAGTCTGACGGTTGGGTATAAGTTCAAGCTTTAACGGCAAATCACTCATAGGATACGAATCTGACGAATATTCGGTGTCTTTTTTTAATAGATATGTAGCTTTTGAGATTGTTTGATCATCTATAACTTATAGAAACTTAAATAAATAAGATATTATGAGAATCATCAATCCGATAGGTGGGATCATCCTGCTTTTTGTCTTGCTGGGTACTCTGGGGTGTAGCGAGGACTCATTTCAAGATGAGGCTAAGCCGGTGATTTGTCCTAGTGTTGTTTATCCGGAGGGAGCTAGATTGGCACGAGTTTGGTACGGTGCGGGTATTTCCTCTCCTCAGAGTCTAGCGAAAGAATATGTGTACGATGAGTCGGGACGTATCTCCAAGGTATTACATCCATTGAATACGGAGGATGGAGAAGGATACTTGATTGGCTACGTTGAATATGTTTATGACGAGTGGGGTTTTTTGTCTAAAGAAGTTTACTTCAACAGAAACCTAGATCAGACGTATCATAATTTGTCTACGCTTCATTATAAGTATGATGAGCAAGGTCGGAAAATAAAGGAGATTACTGAATATCCGGTTATTGGCAAGAGCAAGGTGACAGTCTTTTCTTAGTAAGAATAATCTTCTGGAACGGAAAGTTGAGTACGACGAACTCGGCCGGAAGCTTACTTATACGGACTATGAGTACGATGAGACAGGGTTGTTGACAAAAGAAACGATTCGTGATCCCGAAACGTCCGAGGTTCTCCGATATAGCGAGTACCGTAATGAGAACGGATTGAACATGGAGATCATGGTTTATGCCGACCTTCCAACAGAAAAAGAATCCATAGAGCTTCGTCGGATCACGAAGTCCTATGATCAGAATGGCAATCTGCTTCAATTAGTCTCTGAAGAATTAGCTTCTTCTAGCTCCCAGTCGAGTTTCTCGGAGTCCTATGAGTATATTTGAAGGCGTTCGTGATGACTTTATTCGATATGGAATGTCATCACGAATGTTTTTTCCTTCGTATAGGGGGCCTATTCGTCCAATCCTTGTTCGTTCGGATTTCCGTTCTTCATGAAATACCCTTATACAATAAGACCCCTTCCATGGTTGTTCTCACTCCTTGTACTTTTCCTCCGGTAATGTACGAAAATAAAGATAATACATCTTATCATTGTAACATGATACATCTTGTTGTCGTAAGATGATACATCTTATAGAGAGAAGACAATACATCTTCAATGGAAATGCTTTAATACGGCTCTAGTTTAATCTCTTAACTCATATTCTTATAAAATATTTTTAAAGCAAGAAATAACCTTGCTGAATATAGATTGCTCATTGATAGGTATTTGTACGGGCAAGACATAATCTCCATTTGTGGCAGAGTAGAAGTTCGCTACCGAAGCCGGATCGATAGTTATGTGTACCTCAATCGTGTCTTTTCTTAAATGATTGATTTTAAATGTATGAAACGAGAAGCATTTATCCTCTTCTTCAATAATCACTTTTTGTTTGGTATTGAGTAGAAGAGGTTCTTTGTATCCGGCTTGCGTTATAAATGATGCTTCTATATTCTTACTCCTTGCCGGTATCCGGTCTTTGGGGATTACAAGCTTGGTATGAATCATATCCGGTATCATGATATAATTGCTGAGAATAAGCATACCTGTTAAAGTCAGGCAAATTAAAAGAGTCCCGGCTTTTACAAGGAAAGAGGGGGGCCGTCTTAAGATATCGTCATTCTCTCCTTGATACAATTTGATATGTTCTAGATCTCTCATTATAGCTCCAATTGATTTTTGACCAGTTTGTAATAAGCGCCTTGTTTGCCGATCAGTTCATCATGATTTCCTATCTCTACGATTCTACCTTGATCCAGCACGATAATCTGATCCGCATACCGTACCGTGCTTAGCCTATGGGCGATGATTAATACAGTTCTCCCCTCAAAAAAGGTATTTAGATTATTCATGATCTTTTTCTCATTATTGGCATCGAGGGCATTAGTCGCCTCATCGAAAAACACGAATTCCGGGTTTTTGTAGATAGCTCTCGCTATTAATATCCGTTGTTTCTGTCCTTGGCTCAATCCATCCCCTTCGCTTCCGATCTTCGTATTATAAGATAAAGGGCGTGATTCTATAAACTCTTTTATATTGGCGATAGTCACGGCATTCTCTAATCTCACCTTATCAATTTCATCCACACTGGGAGCGATATTACGTGCTATCGTATCCGAGAAGATAAAGCCATCTTGTGTGACGACTCCGCATCTGCGCCGCCACGCTTTCCAACTATACGATTCCAGTTCTTTATCACCTAAATAAATGCCTCCCTCCTTTACGGGATAATAACCCAGTAATAATTTGATAAGAGTAGTCTTTCCGCTGCCGCTCATTCCTACTATCGCCGTTTGCTTTTTAGCGGGAATCGTAAAGTTTATATGTTCTAATACATTTTGTCCAACAGAAGTTCTATTATAAGCGAAACAAACATCCTTGAAAGTTATATCATAACCTACCGGTAGTTCTTGTAATTTATTAAAATCTGTAGTTTCTTCATCTTCTTTCGATCTTATCTCACAAAGTCTCTCGAAACTAAGCTTAGCGTCTTGCGTTTGTTTGAAGAAAGTAATCAGTTGATCGATAGGGCCGTTCATTTGCCCTATAATGTATTGAACCGAAAGCATCATTCCTAGTGTCATATCACCGGTAATGACAGATTTGGCCACGATAAAAGTAATCAGAATATTTTTGACTTGGTTGATTAATATTGCGCCTGATTCTTGATATTGCCCAATCGCCAAGCTCTTTATTCTAAGATTAAACAGTTTGGCTTGTATATTTTGCCATTCCCAAAGTTTTCTTCGTTCGCAATTGTTGAGCCTTATTTCTTGCATTCCGGTTATTAGCTGTACGATATTGCTTTGGTGCGCCGCTTGCTGGGAGAAGGTCCGGTGGTCTATCTCAGCCCTTTTACGCATGAATAGTTGTATCCATAGATAGTAAATCAAGCTACCTGCCAGAAAAAGCAAGAATATATTCACGCTATATAAGCATAATACGATTCCGAAAATCAGGATATTGAATATAGAAAACAGGATATTTAAGCTAGAGCTTGTCAAGAACAATTGTATTCGGTCATGGTCTCCTATGCGCTGTAGTAAATCTCCTGTCATTTTCGAATCGAAATAGCCAATAGGTAATTTCATCAGTTTGGTAAGGAAATCCGAGATCAAGGCGATATTGACTCGGGTTCCTATATGCAAAAGGATCCATCCTCTTACGAATTCCAGCGATGCTCCACTAATCGTTAGCATTAATTGAGCTAGGAGGATTACATATATGAAATTCAGATTTTGATTCTTAATACCAATATCTACGGTGGCTTGCGTCAAGAAAGGCAGTGCCAACTGTAGCAAGCTTCCGAAAGAAAGCCCTAAGACTAATTGAAAAATGAGTTTTTTATATTGACAAAGATAATGTATCAAAGATAAGAAATTCCCTTTTTCACCTTGTGGCACTTCCTTCTCATAGAAGGAGGCTGTAGGTTCTAGTAATAAGACTGCCCCTCTACCATTGTCGCTATCCATATTCATCCAGCAGTTACAAAACTCCTCTTTGGAGAGTTTGACTAACTCCTGCGCTGGGTTAGCTATATAAACAATACCTTTTTTTTGTCGATTTTGTAAACTACCACGAAATGATTCTGGTTCCAATAAACGATACAGGGCAATGGAGCTTCCTCTAATTTAGAGAAATCTATTTTTGCGCCAATGGCTTTGAAGCCTAGTCTTTCAGCCGTTTCACTGATACCTAATAGGGATATACCCGTACGGATAAAGCTAGATCGTTCGCATATATATTCCAGCGAATATCGCTTCCCGTAATGAGCGGCGATCATCCGTAGGCAAGTGGGGCCACAATCGTTGGCATCGTGTTGATGGTAGAATGGGAATCTCTTTTTGAACATAGCGGGTCTCTATCTGCTATTTTATCTCTTTACGCCAGTTGCTAAAGAAATAGTGAATGGCATAAGCGTCTTTTAGACAATTTTCTAGTTCTTCACTTCTTTCTTTCTCCAAAATGAATCTTCGGGATTGGTTATAATCGAAAGGCGTTACATATTGCTTCGGGATTAAATAGATGTCTTTACGTTCGCTTTCCTTTGAATCGTAGTATAGATTCATTAATTTCCATGGCCCCGTTGTTCTTAACACATAATCGAATCTATGCATATCATACAGATCTCCTTTATCGGAAAAGACAGCTTCTATGATTTTTCCCATAAATGGATGATTTGGGACACAAAGCATCATCCCATTGTTGAAATATCGATCGACCTCTCTCCCGAACCCTCCTTTATGAGTCTCTGGCTCTTCCGAAAAGCAACAAGTTTTGCCTTTGATTAATGGCTCTATTGAACGAATAGACTCATAATCAAAATCTACATACATACCGCCGAATCTATACAGGAATAGATAGCGGATGGCATCCCAACGTTGTATATTATATGGAAATAGATTGTATGCTTCCCAATATTGGGGATAATACTCTTGTACAAATGAGTTCATTTTGTCATTATCCCAAAGAATATAATCCCATTCTGGATAATCTCTTTTCCATGTGTTTCCTAAAACATGAGATAATTTGGGTAGAGGTTTGTCTATTCCTGACCATACTTGATGTATGATTTTAGGAATATACATCGTATCTGTTGGGTTTGAAAACTGATTCATGAAGTAATTTAATTTAAATAATGACTAAATATTGATAAGATAAGAATTTTCGAATAAGAGTGTCTAAACGCCTATTTAATAAATCTTGTTTTGCTGGATCATATTGTCCTAGCAATATGTTTGCTATCTCGTCATATGAGAATGGACTACTGAGTTTTCTTATCAAGAAGATCATCTGATCGGCTTTATCGATTAAATATGCTTGTATATATAGTTGATTCATGGATAAATATTTAGGAATGAGTATATAAGTCTCTCTCTTTGCGGATTCTTGTTCATTCGGATAGATGTCGATAAACCGGCAATAGGGATGAACTTGCAAACGTACATCTTTGATTGTTATCGAATAGATATAATCTAGATTTTTTTTGATCCAATCCTGTTCTTCTCGAATAAAGTCTTCCAATCGTATCTTTTGCGAAAACTCTTCCTTGGAACGAGCTTTCGCTTCTGCTAAAAGTTTATTTGTCGTATCGGATATCATATAGCATTTTGTTCGATTAATTTGTGAATCCTATAGAAATACTCCGGATATTCGTACCAAAGACGTTGGGCAACTTGCTCTGCAATTATGTAATGTTGCTTATAAGAAGCAAGTGTATGTATGTAAGAGGCTTGATTGGGAATATCCCAAAAACGAACAAGTTCTCTATACCTAGTGTCTTTTAAGTCTGTTAGTAGATAAGATATCTCTTTCTTTTGCTGATGGGCCATACAATAAAAGAGATATTGCTCGAAAACAAGATTGAAATAATTTAAGCCCTTTAGTTTATTCCAGGAATCCTTGTTTTGTTCCACAAATCGGATCGCTTCTTTCGCATATTCGTGAATAAACGTCAAATCACGTCCTCCTATAATTCCTGCATTGATGGAACGACAATCCAAAGATTTAGCTCTTTGTTTGATAATTGAGTCTGGAATATATTCCATGTTATCCAATATTTCGGCCGTAAATAGTTTGTTATGTATATAGATCTCTTCTAAGGATTGTACGCATAAAGTCCCTTTGGTAATGAAATCAGGAAAGGGCTTCCACATATAGACATCATTGTCTATATGGACAAAAGCCTCTGTTTGCAAGTCGTATGCGATGATTTTTGCGATCGCCCATAATTCGGTTGGATAATCCAAAGTGTCAAATACTTTTACGACAGACTGATAAGGTAAACCGATTTTATCGACTAAGATCTCTTCTCCTTTTTGGTCTGTAATTAACTCCATCGGATAAAACTCAGATAATTTTAGGCAACTTAAAGCACATGACATATAATGAAACATCTTGTCACACCATCCTCCCATTCGATTTCCAATTCTTGATTGTTCGTAGGGTTTAGACCAATAACTTTGAATTATTTTCATTTTATTAATAAATCCATGTCATATTTAGATGCATGAGGACAGCGAGGATCTGGATAGTCCCATTTATCTTCTCCATAAGCATTAACAATATCGACCAAACATACCTTTTTGCTATTCCCTATTTTGCAACGTGAGTAGCTATTACATTGATAACAGGGACTCTCTGGATTTTTAGGCATTGAATGAAGCTTGAAATTAAAGAAATCTCTTACTAAATCGGAATTCCATAATTCTTTAATCGTTTGTTCTTTTGCATTACCTAGATGATATTTACTTCGGTTGTAAAGCATTTCGCATAAAGTAACTTGTCCATATACGTTAATCGATAAATAATGGGAAGTTATAAAACATCCTTTATTCTGATTTAAAAAGTCTTCAATGTTTGTGTATTTGATATTGATTTTTTCTCCTTTCTCTAATTTGTTAGTAGATATTTTAATATCGCTTTGAAGAGAAAGTTGATTTATATAATCATAACATTGCCTTATGGTTTTATAGTCTGTTTGGTAATTTTTATATCCCTCTTTATAATAGGAATACGAAGCGGGAACAATAGTCCAACTATATACTTGATAATCGGAAATTAGATTATACAAAGATTGTAAGGTGTCTTCTTTTGAATTGAATTTAGTGAGAACAGTTCTAATATTTACTCTTAGCTTTAATTCTTTACATGCGCTTAACATGTTTTTTACCTTTTCAATATATGAATCTTCCCTTTTAATAAGAGTGCTTATCTCTCTCTTAAAAGCAGAATCTAAAGAAAACTGTAACTCTTTAATCCCATTTTCCTTAAGGAATATGAGATCATTTTTTGTTAAAGGAATCTTTGTGGATATAAGAGATATGTAATTATAGTCATGCATTGTTTTAATAACAGTTCTCCAGTCTTTGTATGCAAAAATATCTCCTCCTGATAAATTAATATTTAAAACCCCATTTGAATAGCAGTCTTTGATTAAGGATAATATTTTTTCTAACTCAAAATCTATTTTTTCTGTTCTATCTGCATAGCAGTAAATACAATCAGTGTTACATTTAGTAGTTAACATGATTGTTACTTTAGCTGGAGAAGAAGGTCTGGATTTGATGAATTTAGTTTTTGGGTTAAAATCTTTTTCTGTAAATACATTCGCTTTATGGCTTAAATCAAAGTCTGTAACTAATAAGTTGGGTGGAAGAATAAAGATTTCGTTATTATAGTATATCTTAAGTGCGTTTTTCCTATCTATTATTTGATCTATAAATTTAAAAATCACTTCTTCTTTGATATTACTGTCTTTTGATATTTTTGTTATAGCTTCCTCTGTATAACATGGGTTTTGAAAATAGGACAGTATGTATCCATATAAAGAAGGAACTTCTAAAGCTTTAGGAAGTTTCATTGTTAATGTATCAAAAGAAGTGTTGATGGTATAAATGAAAGAACAAGTTTTATCATTTCTTATTCCATAAATAGAATTAAGTGCTACTTTTTTCATGCATTTGAGGTATTAACTGATTGAAATTTAGAGGGAGAAGCGTTTTTGCTTCTCCCTCTTGAGGTGATTTAACGATTATTACATTGCGTGGGCATTCTCACCACTACAACTACAGTAAAGAATGTAATCACCTCCTATTAACTCATCCATTTCTTGAGTTAATAACTCTTCAGTTTCAGAAAGGCTTAACTTGTCCAATTGGGACTCTTCATGATTGTTCATACTTGTTTGTTTTTTGATGTTAATAAATATGTCATTTCTGACTTTATAATCTCCAAATCTCATTTGTTGCATTACTTCCTTTATATCGTTTGGGAGAAGTGTTAAAGCGATAGGTCATAGAGAACATTAATGTACGTCGGTACATATTATCCTCCTCATATATATAAATTCCATTATACTTGTTGCTGAAGTAATCATTTTTCGTATTGAAGATATCAATTCCTTGTAAGCCTATTAATAATTTATCTTTGCAAAAGGCCGTATTTACATATATGTTTGTTTGCCAAGAAAATTGGGTGTTATGATATAAATAACTATCATCTCCTTTACTTCTTCCATTTATATCTACACCAAAGTTCCAGCCTTTTACGCTAAAACCATTCCGGAGATTAAAGTTAAAAACAGGTGTGTTATATGCAATTTCCGGATTTCCATAGGTTACGTAATTCTTGTCAAGTGATATGTCATAGTTGGGACGCCAAATGCCGAAAGAAGAATTGTAGTTAAATACTACTGTCAAAAATTGAGCATTCTTTATATTAACCATTCGGCTTAAAATAGAGTTCCCCATATATAACTCTTTTATTTCCGCTGTATAATCATTGCATTTTCGATAGGTCCCCATAAGAGAAAACTGTTTCCATCTTAGCATGTAGGTTAAACTGTTTGTATATGTCGGCCGTAATAGTGGATTACCCATGGCATACTGATAAGGTCCCATGTAAACGACAAAACCTTGTAAACTACTATATGACGGACGTGATACCGTATTCCGATATGCTAATTCCATTTGTAGATCCTCATTGACATTGTAGTTTATTCGAAAAGTAGGGAATAGACGTTGATGCCGACGGCTTTGTTCTTTCAATAATCGCTCGTTTTCATAATATTGGGAATTCACATTCTCATAACGTAAGCCTATTTCTCCAGAAAAAGAGCCAAAAGTATGGTTATAAGATATAAATGCCGTATATAAATTCTGGCGCATATCATTTGTGTTAGAATTAATCCCCGGTATCCCATCATTCTCTGTTACATTTATTGCTTGTTTATTTTGGGTATATGAACCTTCACCGCCATAAGCCAAATCACCTTCCCACAATCGAGTCTGTAAAGTTAGTTTGGCCGCATATAAATCGTAATTACCATCATTTAATGTCTGCAAATTTTCATTATTGAAATTTTCCAATGTGTTTATGGCCCCATTGTAACCGCTGTTTTCTGATCTTTTATAGTCTATATCAAGTTTGGCGTTTAGCCAGTCTGTTATTTGCCCGTTGTAATAGGCGTTGACATAATGGCTATGTTTACGGTTCTTTGAGAAGGAGTGCGTGTGAATAGGATCTTCAGCTGCGCCCTCTAAAGAGGATTCTGTATCAATTTGGTAATTATGGTTCTGGTCATAAGTGTTAGAATATTCGTATTGCGCTCCGAATGAATGCTTTTCATTTATCATATAATTAAATCCAGCTTTGGGTGTATAGAACTTCAGCATGTCGCTATCTTCTCGTTTGGCAGTGATAGTTCTATGTCCTTCCTCTGTTTGAATATCGAGATTCTTAATGCGATCTTTAGGAAATGCCAAATTAGCATATTCGATACTAGTAAAAATATCTAGTTTATCGTTTCTATAATTGAATGAGGCACGATTCATCGTGTACCACTCGCTATTATACCTATTGTAAGTCCATAGATCAATGCTGAGACCATCCCCTACTGGGCGAGCGGTTTCAACCTTGATTACCGCATTGACTGAAGCGTCATACTCCGCTCCCGGATTGGTGATGACGGTTACTTTTTTTATGTCTTTGGAATTGATGCGTAACAGGTCATTGTTGTCTCGTACCAAGCGGTTGTTGATATAGACTACAGGAGTTCCTTTACCAAGGACGGTGAGAGCGTTATCCGTTTTTGTGACAAACGGCATTTGTCCCAATACTTCCGAGAGATTTCCGATGCTCTTCAATGGTGTATTTTGAATATCTGCCGAAATGCCACCGTTTTCCATCTTAAACAATCTTGCGTGCCCGGTTACTACCACTTCCGACAGCATCTCTTGTTTCGGAGTTAAGGCGATAATTGATTGATTTTGCGAATGGAACGGCTCCGTGTAAGTCTCATATCCGATCAATGAGATCCGTAAGATCGACTTTCCCGCAGGGGGAACTAGCGAGAATGTACCGTCATCTCCGGATACCGTACCTGTAACGAAGGCCGAATCCACCGCTTGTAAAAGAACTACATTTGCAAATGACAAAGTTTCTTTAGTCGTAGCGT
>UMBM01003143.1_pt1 | contig 11108 bp, 12 predicted proteins | sample 1963971 | NCBI WGS metagenome assembly UMBM01 (sample SAMEA4835942, study PRJEB28245) | human gut metagenome | biome: gut microbiome; material: fecal sample | place: Denmark | collected 2008 | reverse complement strand
ATCAATGAGTTAGAAATTGGTTAATACATACTGTATTCTGGAACAATCCAGTTTTTTTCTCCTTGAAAAAATTGGTCATCTGCTCGTTGTATAATAACGCAATGAGGAAAGAATGTTGACTGTTCGATAATTATATATTCTGCTTTTGTATCCAGTTGAGGGGGACGTTCACCCAATATTGAATAGCCATATATACATTTTGTTCTATATCGTTTCATAATAACTCCTTTAACAAAGTTGGGGTTTTTACAAATATATTCTGGCTAGTATTTATTAGAACAGAATACCTACCAAGTTAAAAATCAAAACTAGACAAAAAGAATATTTATGTATTCTTTTATATGCCATAGGTTAACCACCTATGGCATTTTTTATACCTAATTTTCATAAGAGAGCCAAACCATGAATCTTCACGGAACAAAATAGGAAAGGAGACGTACACATGGAATTAAATGAAATGGAAAAACGGCTGCTCTTTCAGGTCGAGGGCGATTATCAGTCTAAAGTCTTAAATGAGCTCTATATGACTGCCCGATATACATATTGGATAGGCTACAATAAACTGGACAGATTTTTTAAGGTCATATAGTATAAAATCAATAAGCAAAGGAGAGACCAATATGACCGAAACAAAACAGAAAAGAACCCCCCGCAAGTACACAGATGAATTTAAGCAGCAGTTAGTAGATTTATACCGTTCCGGTAAACGCAGATGCGATATCTGCAGGGAATACGATATCGCCCATTCCCTGCTTGACAAATGGGTAAAACAAGCGGAAAATTCCGGCTCATTCCATGAAAAGGATAACCGCACGCCAGAACAGGCAGAACTTTTAAAACTGCGTAAGGAAGTGCAGCAGCTTAAAATGGAGAACGACATTTTAAAACAAGCGGCGCTGATCTTAGGACGAAAGTAAATGTGATTAAGGCAAACGCCCACAAATACTCTGTATCAGCAATGTACCGCGTCCTGCAGGTAAATCGAAGTACTTATTATTATGAAACAAAGCAGAAGCCGGATGAGTCCGCTCTTTCTTCTAAAATCACTGAGATTTTCAGAGCCAGCCGTAATAATTACGGAACACGCAAAATAAAGAAGGAGCTGATGAAAACGGGGAAACAGGTATCCAGACGCCGGATCGGGCGGATTATGAAGCAGGAAGGGTTGGTTTCCAATTACACAACTGCACAGTTCAAACCGCAGAAAGATACCTGTAACGAATCAAAAACAGAAAATGTCCTGAACCGCCAGTTCCAGAATCGGGGATACAGGGATGTTGTGATAAGCGATTTGACGTATGTAAGAGTAGGAACACGATGGAATTACATATGTGTTCTTGTTGACCTCTTTAACCGGGAAATCATAGGATACAGCGCAGGGGAACATAAAACGGCAGGACTTGTAAAAGAGGCCTTCCAAAGATTGGAAGGAAGCCTTGAAGATATCCGCCTGTTCCACACAGACCGCGGAAATGAATTCAAAAACCAGACAATTGAGGAACTGTTGGAAATGTTTGATATAGGGCGTTCACTGAGTCATAAAGGATGTCCATATGACAACGCGGTGGCGGAAGCGACATTTAAAATCATAAAAACGGAATTCGTATGGAATGAAACATTTGCCAGTCTGGAGGAACTGAAACTAAAGCTGTGGGATTATGTACACTGGTATAACCATCACAGGATACATTCCTCTTTAGGATATCAGACTCCTGTACAATACAGACAAAACAACCTTAAAAAAGTTGTCTAAAAAAGTGTTGACAATCCATTCCGTGTTCGATGCGGTGCAGAAGCAGATGGCGGTCCGGCATCCAGGGAAGAACCGGTACAGCAGCGTGAGCATTTTTTCAAGCAAAATTAAATGCGGGGACTGCGGGGGCTGGTACGGTTCCAAAGTGTGGCATTCCAATGATAAATACCGGAAGGTGATATGGCAGTGTAACCATAAATTTGACGGCGGGGAAAAATGCGCCACGCCGCATCTGGAGGAAGCGGAGATCAAGGAGCTGTTTTTGAAGGCGGCCAACGTCCTCTGCACCGAAAAAGATGAGGTCATTGCAGATTTTGAAGCCATAAAAGACACGGTTTTTGCCACGGCAGAGTTGGAGGAGGAAAAGGCCGGTCTGCAGGAAGAAATGAACGTGGTGGCGGGGTTGATACAGCAGTGCATTAACGAGAACGCCCGCGTGGCGCTTGACCAGGAAGAATACCGGGCGAGGTACAATGCGCTGGCAGACCGGTTCGATAAAGCGAAGGAAAGGCTGGAGGCTGTCAGTATGGAGATCACGGAGAAGCAGGCCAGGAGGGAAATGGCGGAGCAGTGCCTTGCAGAACTGGCAAAGCAGGAAAACATCATCACGGAATTTGATGAAGACCTCTGGTATGCGCTGGTGGATCATGTGACGGTTTATGGAAAGGAAGATGTGCGTTTCACTTTCAAAGACGGGACAGAGATCAAAGTGTAAAATCCTGCGGTAATGGGAATGCCGCAGGATTTTTCATACCCTTTTCAGATTTGAACCCTCCCCCACAAGGCAAAATCAAAAAGTATGGCAAAATCAAAATGTTTAAGGCAAAATCGAATTGTATCAAAGACGTTAGTCCCATAGAGGCTATTGTGGACGAGGAAACCTTTGAACTGGTACAGAAATTTATCAGTGTGAAGAAACGGCCTAATAAGACAGGAGGCCCTAATATGTTTGTGGGACTTGTGAAATGCCCAGATTGTGGTCGTAATATGGCGTTCTCTAATCCAAATGGTAAAGAGCCCCGGTTTCGTTGCCGAACCTATACGAGAAACAGCAATCTTTGTACGACACATGCAATTTCGTATGATGCATTACAGCAGATTGTTATGGGCGATATTCAGAAACACATCAAGAGTATGGAGGCCCTGGGCGATCAGTTCATCGAGGAAATGCACGAATTGAGCGAAAGAGGTGGCGGTCAGAAAATCAAGCAATTCAGGCAGGACCTGGAAATAGCTGAAAAACGGATTGCGGAAATTGACAGTGTGATTATGAAGCTCTTTGAGCAAAATGCCCTGGGGAAGATTTCAGACGAGCGTTTCGAGAAGATGTCATCAGCTTATGAGAACGAGCAGAAAGAGCTTACCCAAAAGAGGGATGACTTGAAAGCAAGGATCAGAGCCGAGGAAAAGAAAACCCAGAGCACCAATCAATTTTTGGAAACCATACGTAAGTATGAAATGGTAACAGAGCTGAACCGTTCTATGTTGGTGGAACTGATTGATAGTATTTATGTGTATCAGGCAGAGGGAACCGGCAAAGATCGCAAGCAAAAAGTAGAAATTAACTATCGTTTTCTTGCGGGGTCTCAATGTGGCATTGCCTGATGGTAATGGCAGGATGGCAAGACTTTGGCATACGGTGATTTTATCAAAATGGAAATCGGTTTTTGAGTATATTCCACTGGAGAGTCAGATAGAAAAATTTCAGGATGGATATTACGAGGCTATCGCAGAGTGTCATATTGATGGGAATAGTACCCGTTTTATAGAATTTATTCTGGAACAGATAGATCTTGTGTTAGATGAAATTCGAAGACAGCCCGGATGTCCGAATGAAAATATATCCAGATATGTGAAAAGGCTTCTGGAAGTTATGGAATATGACACACCTTATACTGCTAATGAGATATTGGGGCTGTTGGGCTTAAAGTCAAAAGATACCCTGAGAAAAAATTATCTTAATCCGGCACTTGAAGGTGGTATGGTGCAGATGACAATTCCAAATGTACCAAAAAGTAAAAATCAGAGATATATAAAAAGGTAAGAAGGAAGCAGTTATAGACTTTTAAGGGGCCTATAGCTGCTTCTTTTTTAGATTCCAAAATAATCGTCCACGCCATCTGCGATTCCTGACGCCATGCGTTTTTGCATTTCCTGGTCCTGCATGGCGAGATCGTCATCAGGGTTCGTCATAAATCCCATCTCTACAATTGTTACGGGAATTCGGCACCAGTTGATTCCGCTCATGTTATCGTAGTTTTGCACTCCCATATTTTTGAATCCGGTCGCAGCACAATAAGCATCCACAACAGATTGGGAGAGGCGCTGGCAGGAATCGGCCATGGAACCGACATAAGGGTTGGAAGAGGAAGGTGCCATGGTAAGTGCACCGTTCACGGAACTGCTGTCACTGCCGTTTGCGTGAATTCTCAGAAAAATTTCGGCGCCGGAATTATTTGCTGTCTCGGCACGTTCGGCATTACTGATATTCACATCATGTGTTTCACGGATCATGACCACCTGATAGCCGCGGTTTTGAAGTTCCTCTCTCAATTTCAGGGAGACATCCAGCGTCAATTGATATTCAGGAACCCCAGTAGTTCTTCCGGTGGTTCCGCTGGCGACCTTTGCCTTTGTTTCGGAAGCACCTGGACCAATGGGTTCCTGTTCACTGTTTCCCTGTGCCTGATGTCCGGCATCAATTGCGACGATATGACCGTTGCCGGAGGGAGTGGTTGGTTCCTGAGTCGGTTCTTCTGTTGGGAGAGTGGTCGGTTCCGGAGTATTTTCTGGTTCTGCGGTCGGTTCCAGGGTCGGTGTTTCTGTTGGAGAAGGAGTGACCGCAGGAGTCTCTGTAGGAGTCGGTGACTCCGTAAGAAGGGAGGAAATAGATGCAGTCTTTTCCTGTGTAGTATCACGCATGTTCAGTAAACTGCTGATACCCAGAACGCATCCAATGATGCCTGCGGCAGCGCATAGGATGACCAGAATTTTTAATTTGGTTTTCATTGTTTTATATACCTCACTTTAAAATTTTATTAGCAGGCGATTGCGGGAGCACAAAATACTCTTTGCATCCAACATTACAGCTTAATAGTATAGCAAGAGTTTTTCTGCGTCAACAAGAGAAATTATATTTCTGAAATTTACGAATTCGTAATATTTTGCATTGTTTTTTTATGGTATAGTAGAAGAAAGTATTTGACCGTGTCTGGAATAAGGAAGCTGGTTATAGAAAGAAACAAAGCGTACAGGCGGCTCCGAAAGAGTTTCGCAATCCTGATTGAAGATGCGGATAGAATACTGCATTGCAGGATTCCTAAGATGAAACGTGGGTGATTATAAATTTGGGCATAGCAAAAGAACTTCCCGAATGAAACGCGAAGAAAAAGATGTTATGAAAAGCAGAGGTCAAGCAATGAGCGGTTTAAGACTTCGGATATATTTGTACTGATGGATTTTATCAGCAATCATTACCGTAACAAGCTGTGTAATGCCAGCAAGCAGTAAGTCCGCATGAAGAGTTTTTTCATTCCAGGTTTTCCGGTTGGCAATGCAGAAACTATCTTTGAAATGGTTGATTGATTTTTCAACATTTACACGGATTTTGTAGGTTTCTTCCCATTCTTTTGAGCCCCGTTCAACCCCAGGGTAAGCACGGAGATTCTTTTCAGGATAGACATAAATCATTCGACCACAGGAAGAGGTGGTACATGGATTGTCGCAGTGGCAGACACGATGTTTGGATTTATCCACAGGGTTATATTCCCATTTCATCTTCGGGCATATAAATTTCATGGTAGGAAGTTTACTTCGCAAATGAGATTTACTTCCTTCTCGCTTCATTGGGAGTGAAGGATCGTGAGGACAACAGGGAATGCCGTTCTGGTTGAATGTATAGCCGTTTTCTTCCATGGAGAGCTTTACTCTAAGAGGAATGAAAGCCTTCTGAAATCCGATTTCTCCAAAAAGAGATTTGTAGATTTCAATCGTATCAAAGGCTGCATCGCCCAGAAAAGTCTTTGGCTCAACAAGTGGGTGTTTCTGGAAGAAATCAATTAAAACAGGAAGTAATACTTTTGAGTCGGCGAGCGACTTATCCTCGTCTGGAGAATCCGATTTTTTTCCCACGATGATATCAGGATGAGCATTCAGAAAGTCTTTGTTATAGAAAGTGATGTCACGAACAATACCAAGCCCATTTGTAATAATGCCAAATTTGTAGGCGTAACAAAAATGCCCATTGATGTATATTTGCTGGATAGCCTGATTAGAAGCAGCATGGGAAGGCATGGAACCATAAGCAGCCTTATAAGGGTCGTAAGAATCATCAAAGTTATGGGCTTTTTTAAAGGCTTTCAGTTGTTTGATAATACGGTTAGCGTATTTGGGATTATTTTCAGTGACCCAGGCTTCTATACCGGAGGTATCAAAGATGGTCATGGATGCAAGAGCAGAATCAAGCTTTTTGCAGATTGGTTCGGTCAGCTCAACCAGGTGGTCGAACATCGATTGTAAGTCCAATAAGAAATCCTGTTTAAAACGAGTGAATTTTGAGGCATCGGGAACAACATCAAATCCACAGAAATTACGCAATTCCTGAGAGTATTTGAGAAAGACAATCAGGAGAGTGTCCGTCGGGATCGAGAAGATACGCTGGATGAGGAGTGCTTTGAGCATTGGATAAAGCTGATGCTTACGGGGTCTTCCGGTTCTGGCGTGAAAATGAGTAACAAAAGAAACAGGAACAATTTCATCAAGATTTATAGTTTCATCCAGGAGTTGAAGGAACTGATATTTGTCATTGTCGAATTTATTTTGACAATCTTGAAAAACTTCTGCCAAAGTGAGCTGCTTATGTGTTATCATATGAGTATATCTCCTTTAAGGTGGATGGTTGATTAGTTTCTGGACAATTCTATTTTACCATAAACCTTGAGGAGATATTTTATTTTGACAACAAAAAAATGCCGTATTTATGCGGCTTTTGGCGTTTCACAAACGCCTAACAAATAGTAACAGGAAAGGAGCCAGAGGGGATGGCAATTGATAAAGTAAGGGATTACATGAAAGAGTATAACAAAGATCAGGAAATTATAGAGTTCAGTGAATCTTCTGCTACCGTGGAGCTTGCGGCTCATGCGGTGGGATGCGAACCGGCGAAGATTGCAAAGACAATGTCTTTTTATGGAAAGGAAGAAGGAAGCTGTATTCTGGTTGTGACAGCAGGAGACCGGAGAATTGATAACAGTAAATTTAAACATACATTTGGAATGAAAGCAAAAATGCCCAAAGGGGAGGATGTGGAAGCATTGACAGGACATGCGATCGGGGGCGTTTGCCCTTTTGCAAATCCGGAACATGTGGAAGTATATCTGGATGAATCTATGAAGCGTTTTGAAGTAGTTTATCCGGCGGCAGGAAGCAGTAATTCAGCAATACCGGTGACTTGTGATGAATTGGAGCAGATCTCCCATGCAAAAGGGTGGGTGGATGTATGCAAAGATTGAGAGATATGCAGTAGATAGGGGTTGAAACGAGTATGGGACACATGAAGAATAACAGGAAGGCTCTGCAGGTAATTGCGGAGGTTCGAAAGGCAGTAATCGGAAAGGACGAAGCTGTTGCGAAGGTGATGACTGCGATTCTGGCAGGAGGTCATATTCTGCTGGAGGATATTCCGGGAGTTGGAAAGACAACGATGGCAGTGGCATTTTCAAAGGCTATGGCACTGCAGCAGAACAGGGTACAGTTTACGCCGGATGTACTGCCTGCGGACATTGTAGGATTTTCCATGTATCAGAAAGATACGGGACGTTTTGTATATCAGCCGGGAGCCGTAATCTGCAATTTGTTTCTGGCAGATGAAATCAATCGAACTTCACCGAAAACACAGTCTGCACTTCTGGAGGTAATGGAAGAGGGAAAGATTACTGTGGATGGGACAGAAATTAAGGTTCCTGAGCCATTTATTGTAATTGCCACACAGAATCCTTTTGGAAGTGCCGGAACGCAGCTCCTTCCGGAGTCTCAGGTGGATCGTTTTATGATCTGTATGAGTATGGGGTATCCGGATATGAAATATGAGATTGAGATTGTAAAAGGCAAGGTTCTGAACAATCCTATGGATGAGGTCCAGCCGGTTATGAATGGACAGGAGTTGATGGATATCCGAAAGCTGGCAGAGGCTACTTATATCCATGATGCGGTGTATGAATATATGGGACGGTTAGTAGGTGCGACCAGAAAGCATGAGCTGATCGAATTGGGCTTAAGCCCGAGGGGAACACTGTCTATAGCTGCTATGGCCAAAGCAAATGCATTTCTGGAAGGCAGGGACTATGTGGTTCCGGAAGATGTACAGTTGGTATTTCCTGATGTTGCAGTTCACCGGATACGGCTGAATTCGAAAGCGAGAATCAATCATGTATCAGTAGCGGAGGTGATACGGCAGATTCTTGAGAAGACACAGAAACCAACGGTGCGTGAAAGACATTCATAGGTGGTCAGAATATGATTCGAATAATTTTATATCTGTTGGGCACGGCAGTTACCGGATATCTGGCGTTGATTTATCCGAAAGACATGGTGATTATGGTATTTGTTCTGGAAGTATTATTATTTCTTCCGGCGCTGCTGTATAGCATGTATCTGTCACGGAAGGTAAAGGTAAGTATCCGGGTGCCGGTTCCTGTTGCGGAGAAGAATCAGGCTGTTGATGTGGATATTCTGGTGGATAATCAGTCAGGAATGCCGTTGCTTTGTGGAAAACTTTATCTGAAAGTAAGGAATTATTATCACAAAGGAACTGCTTTGGAAAAGGTTCGGATACAGTCTCCAAGGAAGAGTAAGACCAGCTGCAGATGTCGGTTGAGCAGCGGGAATTGCGGGAAACTGAGTATTGCAGTTGGGAGAGTATATACAGGTGATCCTTTGGGGATCTTTTATCTGCCGGTGAGCATATCAAAAAGACAGGAATCCCTGTCTGTGATGCCTGTCATCCAGCCGATGGAATTGGACATAGATAAAAGAGACTGGGAGATTCTTTTGGATTCAGATGAATATGACACGACCAGGGGCGGGGAGGATCCGTCAGAGGTATTTCAGATCCGTTCTTATCGGAGGGGGGATCGGATGCAGAGCATCCACTGGAAAATGACAGCGAGATCTGAAGATTTGATGGTGAAAGAATTTTCCAGACCCCTGTATTGTGCAGTGGTCATGTTTCTGGATATGAGGGCTGCGCAGAATGGTTCCGGTTTTGACAATGCTGATGAATATCTGGAAAGGGTATTGGCGGTATCCTCCGGGCTTATGGAAGCGGAGTGCCGCCATATGGTGGTATGGTATGATAGAAAGGAAAATCAGATCTGCCGTATGCAGATAGAAACGCAGGAGCATCTTTATGGATTGATTGAGCAGTTATTTCAGATTCTTCCCTATACGGAAGGTGTGAATCTGGAGGAGCTGTATCATGAAGAATATCCTTATCATACCTATTGTTTGTCGTATCTTCTGAATCTGAAGCTGGAATTATGGGAAGGAGGTGGATTTTCGTGCAGAGGCGAAAAGAAACTTCTATCGTAATTGGTCCGGTCAGGATGCGTACGGCCAATCAGCGGAAGTATCGTGAATCTTTTCAGATGTGGGTTCGTTTTTTGTATTTTGTGATGGCTTCCTTCGGATGTGTATACTGGCTATTTTCCATGCTGGAGTTGGAAGTTTCCATGCAGAAGGTATTTCTGACGGCAGGTCTGTCCGCATGTTTGTTTCTGGCAGTATTCGGGAGCAAGTGGAAACTGCGTATTACACTGCCGGTTATCGCTTTTTCTTTGGGCATTTATATTTTTTACCAGAGAGAAAGTCTGATCAGCGGAATGGGAATGCTGCTTAATAAGATTTCAGAACTGGTACAGCGTTATTATGGGCAGGGGCTTGGAAGTTTTATAACAGATGATCGGAGCACGGACCTGAACCTTGTGTGTTGTCTCACGGCATTCCTACTTGTAATGTTGTTGGGGTACGGAATTCTGCGGCGTCAGAGGATGGGTGTAGTCTCCATTCTTTCTGTTATTTTATTTTGTGCAAGCTTAAGCTTAGACTGTTTCCCGGATGAGAGGGCAGTCCTGCTCTGGATTTGTGCCTGTTTGGGACTTTGTGCTATGGGAAGCAAAAGATGGGGAAGGCTGCTTCCCAACCTTCAGTTGAGGGCAGGACTTCTGATGTTTGTGTGTTCTGTTGTTTTATTGTCTGTGAGTTCGCTGTGGATTGTGCCGGGAATTTCGTCTGTATTTGTGGAGAAACATGAAGAGGCGATGCGGTTCCAGAAAAGAATGGAAGTTCAGATTGAAGACTTTATGCTTCGGACGCCATTTTCCGGTTGGGAGATTTTTTCAGGATTTACCTGGCAGGGGAAGGTGGAAAGCGGTCAGCTGACCAACAGCTCGCCGGGACGGACAGGCAGGACGGCTCTGACTGTGACACTGGATAAGATTCCGGATGAAAATCTCTATATGAGGGGATTTATCGGCGGAATTTATGAAGGGGATCGTTGGCAGGAGATATCGGATGAAGATTTCCGGGTGACAGCCGAAAACCAATGGGATATGAGTCAGGAGGAGATTGAAGAGGCCAGAAAGCTGCTGCTCAATCAGACGTATGAGTCCTGGGATTTCTTGCGGAATACGACGCAGGTTGTGGAAAGGCATGGAACGTATCAGGTAGATTTAAAGGAAGTCAAAGGATCTTATGGCTATCTTCCTTATCATACAGGGATTGATACGTTGGAGAAAGGGACATTGGAACTGCAGGCGGACGGAGAGACAGTGAGATATACGGATCAGCTTTCTTATGAGGGATATTTTGGAGAGCCTTCGGGTGTGCTTATGATTTCATCTGCGGTGGAGAATCCTACCATAGATTTGTACAGCGCCTATGTCAGAGAGCATTACCTGTATGTGCCGGCAGAAGGGATCGAACAGCTGAGGGAATTATGTGGACAGATGGAGGATGCATTCGGTGAAATGGAAGAGGAGAATCCATCTGCTTATCCGTATTGGGCGGCTGAAGCTGTTCGGGAACTTTTGGCTTCTCAGTGTACCTATAGTACAACGTTGTCACCGCTTCCGCCGGGACAGGATTATACGGAGTATTTTTTCTTTGAACAGAAGAAAGGGTTCTGTACCCATTTTGCCAGTACCGGAGTCCTGATGCTGCGTATGCTTGGAGTACCGGCAAGATATGCGACCGGATATGTAGTAAGGCCAAATGAATTTAAAAAGGATGCAGGTGCGGATACCTTCACGGCAGAGGTACCGGATGGTAATGCACATGCGTGGGTTGAAATTTATGACCA
>UMBM01059921.1_pt1 | contig 11182 bp, 21 predicted proteins | sample 1963971 | NCBI WGS metagenome assembly UMBM01 (sample SAMEA4835942, study PRJEB28245) | human gut metagenome | biome: gut microbiome; material: fecal sample | place: Denmark | collected 2008 | reverse complement strand
GGAGCCGGAACCTATCCGGATAAAAGGCGCGCCGGGTTCCTTTCAAAAGAAAATGAAGAATAGTGAATTAAAAGAATATGTAAACAGCTTTCCGGATGATGCACCGGTGAGTATTATCTGCGCGAATCCAAGAAAAAGAAAACTGTACAAGTTGGAAAATGTAATATGGGTGACAGACCAAGGGCAGCCTTTGATCCTTATTGACATTGGAAAAGAATCGGATATGGATGCAGAAATGATATCCGCTTGCGAAGAGGATGAAAAGTCTGCGGATGATCTGGAAGGACAGATGCAAATCGAGGATTTTCCGGAGGTGATGCCGTAATGGATTTTGGATATTACAACATGGATTGTATGGATGGGATGAAAGAGTTCCCGGATGGTTACTTTGACCTTGCGATTGTAGATCCACCGTATGGGATTGGAGAAAATGGAGATAAAAACCATACAAGAAGTAACCTAGCAAAAGCAAAAGATTACAAGAGTTTTAGCGGAATGGATATAAAACCACCAAACGAAAAATATTTCAATGAACTGTTTAGAGTGTCAAAAAATCAGATTATTTGGGGAGCAAATCATTTTATAAGCAAAATGCCGTTTAATAGTAGTTGTTGGATTGTTTGGGATAAAGATAATGGAAATAATGATTTTGCTGATTGTGAACTTGCATGGACTTCGTTCAGTACTGCAGTAAGGAAGATTAAATATAGGTGGCACGGAATGCTTCAGCAAAATATGAAACACAAAGAAAACCGTATTCATCCTACACAAAAACCAGTGGCACTATATGAATGGCTTCTGAATAGCTATGCAAAGCCCGGAGACATTATCCTTGACACACATGTAGGAAGTGCTAGTAGTTTGATAGCCTGCTACAGAACCAACCATCCATATGTTGGCTTTGAACTGGACAAGCATTATTATGATTTGTCCAAAAAGAGATTAGATGCAGAAATGGCACAAATGCGATTATCTGATTTTATGCCGGAGGTGATGCCATGATTAACGGAGAATTGATAGTTGACAATTTTGCCGGCGGGGGTGGAGCTTCAACCGGGATTGAACTGGCAACTGGATACAGCGTTGATATTGCAATCAATCACGATCCAGAGGCTATCAAGATGCACAAGGCGAATCATCCAAACACAGAGCACTACTGTGAAAACGTGTGGGCGGTTGATCCTGTAAAAGCCTGTAAAGGACATCCAGTAGCACTTGCCTGGTTCTCTCCGGACTGCAAACATTTTAGCAAAGCAAAGGGTGGCAAGCCAAAAGATAAGAATATCCGTGGTCTTGCGTGGGTAGCCTGCCGATGGGCGGGACTTGTCCGACCGAGAGTCATCATGCTTGAAAATGTGGAAGAGTTCAAAACATGGGGACCACTTGGACGGCGACACCATCCGATTAAGGCAAAGCAGGGCGAAACATTTCAGAAATTCGTTCAGCAGCTCACGGATTTAGGATACGAAGTGCAATTCCGGGAGCTGATTGCCGCTGACTACGGAGCACCTACCATGCGAAAGAGATTTTTCATGATCGCCCGGTGTGACGGCAAGCCGATCGTCTGGCCAGAGCCGACACACGCACCGGCAGACAGTGAAGAGGTAAAGGCAGGATTGAAAAAACCTTATGTTGGAGCATATACACAGATTGATTTCAGCCGACCGTGTCCGAGCATCTTTGATACTTCGGAAGAAATCAAGGAGAAATACGGCATCCGGGCAGTAAGACCACTGGCACAAAAGACGATGGACAGGATAGCCAGAGGATTTATAAAATTCGTTTTGAATAATCCAAAGCCTTTTATCATTCAGTGTAATCATGGCGGTGAGCGTAGACCGAACGACATCCGAGAGCCGATGCCGACTATCACCGGAAAGCACGGATATGGGATTGTAGAGCCATATATGGTGCAGATCGGGCAGACTGGATTTACAAAAGACCGAAGCAAGGATGTTAGAGAGCCGCTTACAACGATTGTGAGCAAAAACGAGCATTGCCTTATCAGTCCTACATTGATTCAGTACCATTCTGAAACTTCAAAAGATGGAGTAAGAGGACAGACTATAGAAGATCCGATCATGACAGTTGACAGCTCAAATAGATATGGACTGGTCACATCATTCCTGCATAAGTACTATGACGGAGGATATAAGGGTGCTGGGGAAACAGTAGAAAATCCGCTTCCGACAGTGACCGCATGGGATCATAACAGCGTTGTTACTGCAAATCTGATTCAGATGAACAATCATTGTGACGGAAAAGATATCAGACAGCCATTACCAACGATCACGGCTGGTGACGGACACTTTGGAGAGGTCAGAGCGTTTCTGATTAAATACTATGGACAGGGAACAGGGCAGGATATAGAACAGCCGCTTGATACTGTGACAGCCAGGGATAGATTCGGATTGGTTACGATAGAGGGTGTCGATTATCAGATCGTGGATATCGGACTGCGGATGCTGGAGCCAAGGGAGTTATATGGATGTCAAGGATTCCCTGATGATTACATAATCGACCATGATTACACCGGAAAGATCTACCCACGGAGCGAACAGGTGCGCCGCTGCGGCAATGCTGTGTGTCCACCGATACCGGCAGCACTGGTCAGAGCAAATTTGCCAGAATTGTGTGTTGCAAAGCGGATGCCAAATATGCAGATAGAAGCAGAGCAGACCGGACAGCTCCGGTTTGCGTAAACCTTAAATTTTTCGGAGGTGTTGCCATGATACAGACAGCAGAAGATAAAGTGAAAGAGTACTGCCAGTGCATCCGCAGAGAAATAGAACACTGGAAAGTTATCAATCAGAACGGGTGTAATGATCCGTTCTGGTCGGATGGCTGCAACATGAATCTGGTGCGAAATCACATTATTTATTATCAGTCAAAGATCCACGAGGCCTGCACAGAAAATCAGTTGCCATTACCGGAGGAATGTTATTTATCAATACCGCCGGAAGTGGATAATAATTATATGGCAAATCTTAAGCAGAAACCACGGGTTGAGAGATTGCGTCAGTTAGGGAGGATCATGACTGGACGCATTTACCAGTACGATGAGAACCAGATGAGTTTATTTTAGAACCAGATAACAAAACCAAGCAATCATCATACCACATTCCGCAGTAGTATATGCGGTGGGTGGGAGATGATACGGAAAGAGAGGATCACAGATGGATTGGAATTATGACATGGACAGTTGCCCATTAGATACAAAGGTTTTCTTATTGTCAGCAAGCGACAACTTGCTCTTGCCGCAGCGTGAATTTGTCGGCACTCTTACATGCAAGGGACATTCTGTTAGAAGAGGTAAGTGTTTTAGTGGATGTCCAGAGTATTTTTACAGAAGTAAAATTGTTGCGTGGAAGAAATATAATGTAGAAAGAGAGGAATGATTGCATGAAGTATACGGTAGAACTGACGGAAAACGGTATTACTGAAACATTGGAATTGAATGGAATAATTTACAAAAAAGAATGGACAAGGTTGGAAAACGGTTTACTTCAGTGTTCACAGAAAGATTTCTCGGAGCAGATGAGAGTGAATGGACATGATGGAGACCTTATAGAGAGAGTAGCAGAAGTATTTGACAGCTTTTTGGCAGGAGACGTAGATGATATCAGGGATTGTTATGATTAAGGAGAACGTGTAATTATGCTCAATAGCAAGGTATATACAAAAAAGTGTGTGATCTGCGGAAAAGAATATAAATCAATATCAGTCAGAGCACTTACCTGTGGAAAGGATTGCAGAAATGAATACCGCAGAAGAAAAGATAGGGAAAAAAGAAGCGTAAAAACATGTAGAAACAGTACATTAGATGATGTTTTAGGAAAAGCAAGAGAAGCCGGCATGAGTTACGGAAAATATGTGGCAATGATGGACGGTACACCGAAGATCTGGCAGGGAGAAGAATAAAATATTGGAGGATAGTGGCTTATGAAGTTTTCAAAACTGACTAAGCCAGAGCTTGAAACAATTATTGAAAACGCCAATTTCACGGAGCAGGAAGAAGAAATATTTTATCTTCTTGCCCGTGGACTTATTTCAAAAGAAATAGCCATGAGACTATGCATATCAACAAGAACAGTGGAAAGAAGAATTTTTGATATTAAACAGAAAGTAAAAAAGTTAGAAGGTGAGTTAAACGGGAAATCTTTCAAATAGTGAGTTGTTGAATATTGCCATCGAAAATGGTATTATCAACATAGACACCATTCAGAAAAAAATTGAAATGAACGAAAGGAAAAAATTTATTGAAAAACACACTTACAGCATTTGGCAAGGAAAAGATGGAAAGTTTTACACATATTTGCCAGATGAAGATAATAAGAGAGGAAAGAGACTTGTAAAGAGAACATCTGAAAAAGCAATTGAAGATGAAATAGTAAAGTTTTATAAAGCTAAGGAGGATGAACCTACAGTTATTAAGGTATATTCTAATTGGATTTCTGAAAAACTTGAATATGGTGAAATAACAAGACAGACAAAGGACAAGTACGAGACAAATTTTAAAAGATTTTTTGAAAATAAGTATTTGCCGATTGCAAATAGAAAAATCCGGTACATTGATGAAGAAATATTGGAATCATTCATAAAAACAGCTATTTCAAAACTGGAACTTACGCAAAAAGCTTATTCTGATATGCGGATATTGATTAACGGAATTTTCAAATATGCAAAGAAAAAACATTATACCAGCCTGAGCATAACCAGTTTTATGGGTGATTTGGAAATTTCGGAAAAGTCATTTAAAAAGAACCATAAGTCAGACTGCGAATTGGTATTTTCTAAGGATGAGGAACTTTTAATTGAACGATTTGTAATGGAAGATGAGCCTACATTGATAGAACTTGGCATTATTTTGGCATTTAAAACAGGATTGAGAGTTGGGGAAATATCTACCCTCTCATGGTCTGATGTCGGAGAAAATAAGATACATATATCAAAGACAGAAATAAGATATAGAGATGATAATGGCAAATATGTATTTGATGTTCAAAATTTTCCTAAAAGTGATGCCGGGTTTAGAGATGTTATAATTACCGCAGATACCAAAGAACTTATGAGAAAAATAAAAATGCTCAATCCATTTGGGCAATATATTTTTATGAAAAACGGTAAACGAATAAAAGGTCAGGCATTTACAAGGCGGCTATATGTGATATGTGATAGAATAGGAATTGGTGAACGTTCAATTCACAAGGCAAGAAAGACATATGCAACAAAGTTGATAGATGGAAATGTTCCAGAATCGGTAATAAAAACACAAATGGGGCATACAGATATCAGAACAACTCTCGATCATTACTATTTTAATAACAAGACAGAGAGTGAAATGCAGGAATATATTGCAAAAGCATTATCAATGTAAAAGGTAACACGAGGTAACACCTTTGGAGATAAAGAAATTCAGTATTTATGCGGGTTTGAGAGAATTTATACCGAGTTCGAATCTCCCTTCCGCTACTTTATTTTTGTTTAAGAAAACCTTGTGAAGCCTTGATTTTACTGAAAGAAAGGAGTTTTTGAATGGTGTCTTTTCTAAAGGTCAAAATCAAAGGTAACACTAAAGGTAACACGAACGGATGTATGGACGCTTAATGCGTTCTTTTTTTTTGTATTTTTTGACGGCAAACTGTCGGAATCGTGACGGTTTTGCCGCCTTTTTTTATGCAAAAATATAATCAAAGGGAGGGATGGTGGTGTTTTCAGATGAAGTTCTTGAAAAAATTTTTGCCAGAAAAGAGTTACAGTCCTTGGACTTGTCAACGCAGTCGTCTATCATACACGCAATAGAAGATGTTTTAGAGGAGGTCAAACAGGATGAATATGAGCGGAGCATACCAGAATCCGATTTATAATCAGCAGATGCAGCAATACGGGCAGCAGTACGCATACAATCCGTATATGAATCAGCCACGCATTGATAATACACAAAATTATATGCAGGCACCGCAGCAAATTCAGCAGCAGATCCCGGTTCAAACTTTTGGCATAAATGGAAAAGTAGTTCAGGCGGTAGAAAACATCACTGCCAATGATGTGCCAATGGATGGCAGCGTTGCATTTTTCCCAAAACAGGATATGACAGAAATATACGCTAAAAGTTGGAACGCAGATGGCACAATTCGCACAATCGTTTTTAAGCCAGTTTCGCATGATACTGTTAGCAATTTATCGCATGATACTGAAAAATTGAAATTTGACCTATCAGACGAGTGCACAGGTGCATTTATGCAGAAGTTTGATGAACTTTTTGGGAAGATTGAACAGATAGAAAACCGATTAGATAAAATTCCAAGCAGTCAAAGAAAAACTTCACAGGTAAAAAAGGAGAGTGATCCAGAATGAATCCGGCACAATTATTGTTAAATCAAATGATGAATTCTCCGCAGGTTCAAAACAATCCTATGGCAAAAAATGCCATGCAAATGTATCAAAGCGGAGATACAGGTGGACTTAAGACAATGGCAGAGAACCTCTGTAAAGAAAGAGGAATTACGGTAGATGAAGCAAAACAGAAAGTTATGAGTATGTTTAATCATTAGTACATTTTGGGGTGCGCGCAAAATAACCGGTTATCCCATTTGTAAATAGATCAGATGGAGGTAAACAAAATGTTTAATGGAAATGCAATGCCTAGTCTTGCTGATATTGCAGCAGTGACAGGAAACGGAAGAAACAATGATGGTATGTGGGGCGGCGATGGCTGGTGGGCTATCATTATCTTCGCTATGATCTTTGGCTGGGGCGGCTTTGGCGGCAATGGCTGGGGAGGAAACGGAGGTATGGGAGCGACAGCATCTGCATACACCGACTCTGCAATTCAGCGTGGTTTTGACACGCAGGCTATCATCGGAAAGTTAGATGGTATCACAAATGGTCTCTGTGATGGATTTTACGCACAGAATACCGCCGTTATGAACGGTTTCCATGGTGTAGACAATGCAATCTGCAACCTTGGCTACCAGACACAGCAGGGATTTAATACCACAAACGTGACACTTATGCAGGCGCAGAATGCTTTACAGTCCCAGTTGGCTAATTGCTGCTGCGAGACCAGGGAAGCTATCCAGGGTGTGAACTACAATATGGCGCAGAACACTTGCGCATTACAGAACACCATGAACAGCAACACCAGAGACATTATCGACAGCCAGCAGGCAGGAACAAGGGCAATCCTTGATTACCTGTGTCAGGAAAAGATTTCTTCCTTACAGGCAGAAAATAATGACTTAAGAAGAGCCGCATCACAGGATCGCCAGTCTGCATTGCTCACTACTGCAATGTCAGCGCAGACACAGCAGATCATCAACGCTGTAAATCCGGCTGCAATCCCGGCATATGTTGTTCCAAATCCTAACGCTTATGCGTATGGCTGTGGATGCAACACAGGATGTAGCTGCTAAAAGTAGCTGCTACACAAAATTGAATAATTGAGTATCTTAATTGAGTTTAACTCGATTATGTCTGCTGTGCAGTATTGCTTATAAACACAAAGGGCAGACTATAATGTTTGCCCTTATTTTTGAAAGAGAGGTAAATAATTATGGCAGAATTTACAGGAATTGCAATTCAAACTGTTGCGCAGGGAGAAGATGTGGCATTTACAGAAACTCCGGCAAGCGCAACAAAATGTATTGTTCATAGACAGGGAAGCGGCATTGTTAAATTGAGAGGACTTACAAATCAGTGCCGGGCAAGATTTTTGGTATCTTATTCTGGAAACATTCAAATTCCTACCGGTGGAACAGTTGAAGCTATTTCACTGGCTATTGCAATTGACGGAGAACCGTTGCAGTCAACTCGAATGATTGTTACACCGGCGGCAGTTGAAAACTTCTTTAACGTTTCGGCGCAGGCATATGTGGACGTTCCTCGCGGTTGTTGTGTTACGGTAGCGGTACAGAATACGTCTACGCAGTCAATCGAAGTTCAGAACAGCAATTTAATTGCAGTCCGGGAAGCGTAAGGAGGGCGGTTTTATGGATATTAAGAGAATGCACGAAATGATCGAAAAACTGTCTGAAAGCGCAGAGTGTGAGTTTGCAAAAGGTATCGAATGTGTAGATACAGAAGAGATGGGAAAAGTCACGGACATGCTTAAAGACCTTGCGGAAGCCATGTATTACCGGACGCTTACAAAATCAATGGACGAATCAGACCCAGAGCAGGTTCTTGATATGTTTGAGCGTTACGGAGACGGCAGACGGTATTATGACCGTTACCGGTATGCAGACGGAAGATTTGCGCCAAAGGGAAGAGGAACGCGGAGAGGATATGACGAACCTCCGTACTGGCACATGACACCAGAAATGTACCGGGAAATGGAACAAGACCGTGATATGGATCGTCACTCTGGCAGAATGTATTACACAGAACCTAAAATGGCATCAGATGGTGGAATGCGTGATCGCAGAGAGGGCAAAAGCGGAATGAGCCGCAGAAGCTACATGGAAAGCAAAGAGCTTCACAAAGGCAATACGCCAGAAGACAAGGATGCAAAGATGCATGACCTTGAAAGATACATGAAAGAGCTTTCGGAGGATATGGCGGAGCTTATCTCTGACATGACACCGGAAGAGCGCACGATGACAAAGAGCAAGCTGTCAACGCTTGTTTCCAAAATGTAATGGCAGGGGCAGAAATGCCCCTGTTTGTTTGGAGGGAAAATGTTTTTTATAAATGGTATTGAATGGAAAATAGAATTTGTTCACGGCGCAAGTCATAAATTAATGCGCTCTGATGGCTCTATTAGCCTTGCTGTGACTGATTGGAATGATAGGATAATATATGTTTCGGATAAACCGAAAAATGGCTATTTGCGCAAAATACTGGCTCATGAACTTTGTCATTGTTTTTGCTTTTCCTATAACATTCATATGCCGATTGAGCAGGAAGAGTATCTTGCGGACTGGATCAGCCTGTACGGTACTGATTTGATCTATCTTTTGGATGATCTGATGTCAAACATTGATTGGAGGGCAGCATAGTGGACAAAATAGATGAATTGCTGCGGTATATTCACAGAACAAACCCGGAAATGACAAGGGAAAAACTGATAAATGAACTAAGCAGAAGTGATTACGCCGCACGTTCTTTGCTTTTCACAAAAGAAGTTGTTTGTCAAGAAGAAAAATGGTAAAATGTTTTTGGGGTGATAGTATTGTACAATGGATGTCATACATCTTTTGATGTTATGAAAGAATATATGATCTATGGAGCGGAGCTTGATGAAAAATATCAGATCCCGATTGTCCCGGCATGCAGCTTGGATTATCTTCCGGAGGATTCCATAGATTTTGGAGAGAGCTTTTCACAAAAGATAAAAGGGCATAGAAAATTGAATGTGAATTTCTATATTGACGATTCAAAGTTTCAAAGACTGTGGAATAACCCGGATAAATACCTGGAACACTTGAAGTGTTTCCACTCGGTCTGTATGCCGGATTTCAGTATTGCTACTGGCGATTGTGGTATGCCGTTTGCATTGAACCTGTATAACGTGTACCGGAACCATGCACTTGCACATTACATGTTTCTGAACGGAATCAGTGTTATACCGTCCGTAGGCATCCCGGACAAAGACAATTATGATCTTTGTTTTGCCGGGTACAGTAAGGGCGGTGTGATTGCTGTATGCACAAATGGAAGAGTTCGGACAAAGGCAGCTCGGATTGAGTTTTGCGAGGGATTCAAAGTAATGACAGACAGGCTGCAACCGCATACAGTGTTGATCGTCGGGAAGATACCGGATGAATTGAACACAGATGTAAAGATTGTAAATTACAAATCACGAAACCAGAAAGTGAATGAGGAATTTTCGAATGGGAACAAGAACAACAAAATCACAGAAAAAACAGAAACAGACCGAGAGCCAGAGAAAGAGAAGAGAGCGAATTAGTCAAATTTCACAAGTTGTGAAATGACGCATAATAATTTACTGTGCATATTGTCTTTTCGCAGTTGGAATCTCATTTTTCAACTTTTGAATTTTTTTCTTCTTGGAAAACGGCTCGATTTTAAGATCAGAAATCAGAATTTTCACACCACGGCGGTCTGCCGGTGATGTCTCCGCCGTGCCCCGGATGTCTGCCGGTGGAGCGTGCCCAGACAAGATAGGCGTAACGTTTACAGGTTCGTGACGTCGTAAAAACGATTTACAGGCGTTTCGTGCTGTGTATATAAAAAGTACTGCATTGCCTTGCGTAAGCCTTAAAATGGCTTATGCGCGTTCTCTTAAACGCATTATATGACCGGGCGCGTATCTTGTCAAGCTACAATATATCCGGACACCGGAAAAAGCCGGGATGATCCCGGCTTAAAACGCTATATTCTCTGCATAATCACTAATCGCGATCGCAAGCTCTTTTTCATCTTCAAAAACAATGTAAACCCGGATCCCCTGATCTGTCACATTTCGGATTTCTATTTTGTTGATAAAAAATGCAGCTCTGTTTTCATAAATGTTTAAAAACGGCAGGTTCTCGTTTTTAATTCTATCACGCGCTTCATCACATGATTTTTCTAATTCCTTGATCTGTTTTTTCAAATTTTCTAATTGTGTCATTTATAAATCCTCCTAAAAAATAAAATTCCCTTACGGGTAGAACCGCTGCCGGCAGTGGTTCCGGCGTGCATCCTCTGCGGCGGTTATTATGCTTTTTTATATCCGTTTTCAGCAGCATATTTTTCAAGCTCTTCCAGTGTTTCAAATGTTGTCACAATTCCGCCGAATCCTTTTGTAATTCGGTCGATTGTATACATGCCACAGTCATACAGGCATGCATAAAAGTTCATTCTGCCTTTTTTTAATAAAAATAATTTTCTCATACTTCAATTCCTCCATATTCAAATTTTTGGGTAAAGGCAAGCCGGGGAATCGAACCCCGGAAAACGCCGCCGCTTGCCTAATTTATAAAATTGTGCGAACATCGTTATAATCATCATTAAGCTCTATCAGATTAAATAAATCGTGTTTTTTTCCTAACTCAAAATACTGATTGATAGCATCCTCTTCGCTATCGGCTAAAATCATTTCGAAATTATCGTCTTCGATCTCTGCTCTGTAATATTTCATAAGATTAACCATCCTTTCATGTTGTGCCCTGTCTCATCGGTGTAGGTGGGGCAGTTCCTGCAGACGGTGGGAATCTCCACCGTTTCGACTAATTTT
>UMBM01024412.1_pt1 | contig 11496 bp, 8 predicted proteins | sample 1963971 | NCBI WGS metagenome assembly UMBM01 (sample SAMEA4835942, study PRJEB28245) | human gut metagenome | biome: gut microbiome; material: fecal sample | place: Denmark | collected 2008 | reverse complement strand
GAAATTTTTTTTATATTAGTTTTGCGCCGAAAAGAGTAAACGAACCCCCAAAATGTTTATCGTAAAAATGGAAGGATTTGCAGGCTTTGTCGGCCTTATGTTTGGTCTTGTTGTTTTATCGGTCATCATAACCCTGGTCGTATGTGCCGTTAAGAGGCATCGCAGGGAGTGGCTTCAGGACGGACAGCGTAGAGTCTGATTTTGTTTTGTAAAGTTATTGGAGCTGCCGGAGCGATTCTTTCGCTCCGGCAGTCGATTTTTTTGTTCGGTTCGTTTCCGGACGTTTCGGATGGTCCGAACATTCGGAAGGTCGGACTCCATATCGTTTTGTCGTGACGCGGGCTTTCGTGTGCAACTCCGGTTCTGTGTCGGGAGCGCAGGAAAACCGGCCGCCGGACCGTCGGGTTTCTTTGCCAGAGAGGGAAACATTGTTTTTCGGGGGGTGGCCTGACTGCGGCGTCTGCGTTGGCAGTATCCGGCCTCGCAGTCGCTGCAGCGGATTTGCAATCACGGTTCGCGGGGTGTGTGGGCGTGGTATCGCCGCCGTAAGCGATGCAGTGTATAGCCGAGCCGCGATACGTTCGGGGTGTAATCGTCGTTTTTTATCCCTGTACGAATACTAAAATCGCCCGGTCTGCCGTATTGTTAAGAAGAGCACTGGCGGGCGAGGCGGGCTTCGGTGTGTGGAGTTGCCGGGCCGGGGACGCGATGCGAATGATTCCGGGTTTCCGGACTTCGGGACTGTCCGAGCGATGTCGGTCGGGAAAACGAAGAATGAAGCCCGGTAAATTTTGCAAGTCCCGCAGGATTTGTTAAATTTGCGCGATTGTATGTCGAAAATCCGTTTCCATATTTTGCTTGCTGCGCTGTTGGTTGTCACCGGCTGCGGCGAGGATGACAAGGTTCTTCCCGAACAGCAGCAGCAGTTCGAGAGTTTCCTTTCCGGTAGCCACCAGCCTCGTCTGGTGACCGAGCAGGAGGCTATGAGTTCGGATGAAGATCTCGATTTTTACTCCACGTTCGGGCGCTGGTCGTATCGATATATTTACCATTATTACGATTCGGAACGTCAGACGCGTCCTGAAGCGGAGATCGGCGATGAGGTGGATCTTGTTTTCTGGGTCTATCTGTTCGAGAATCGGGCAATCACTGCGAGTACGATGCCGATCTACACCAATGACAGAAAGTGGGCCGAAAAACTTCAGGAGCAGGGACTCGATACGAAATACTGGAGTTTCGAACCCCGTCCCGTCCGTGTCGGCGGCGGCTCTTTCGTCGAAGGGGTCGAATTGTCGCTGCCGGGCTGCCGCGAGAAAGATACGGTCGAAGTATATATGACATACAATATGGCTTACGGCGATGCGCTGATCAATTTCATTCCGGAGCAGAGTCCGATCGCCGTTTTTTATACGATTGATTCGGTTCGTAAATAAGAAAACAATGAATAGTATGGGACGTTGGTTGCCTGCGATACTCCTTTTCGGTCTGACGACGCTCTGCTCCTGCGCTGAGGAGCCTGACAATGCTTATCCGGGGAATACCCAGAACAAAGCTCTGAAAGCCTGGATGACGCAGAATCGTCCCGATCTGCTGGAGAATTACCAGGAGGAAGGGGAGTATTACGTGGATGTCGTTTCGCTGGGCGATCTGGCGGACAGTGCGATTCTGGAGACGGAGAGCTGGGTGTGGTACGATATCACGGGGCGGGATTTGCAGGGGAATATCAGTGTGGCCCGGGATTCCGTTTATGCGCTTCAGCAGGGAACTTTTACTCCTTATACACATTACGTTCCTTACTATCAGTTCTACGGTGAGCTGGCGAGCGGAACTTTTAAGGAGGGGACTTATCTGGCTATGCGGAACCCGTTGAAGCTGGGTGAAACGTATGCCGCGCAGAAGGGATTTCCCCGTGAGGTCGAATTGCGCGTGGGGGCCGAGGTCGTGCTGTATATGCCTGCGACGATCATCATATCCACCGAAGCCAATGGCGACGGAGGTTACGAGGGGCAGTATGCATTGAGTGCCAACCACCCGATGATCGCCCGGATCAAGCTGGTCGGAAGATCGAGTCAGCCGATTGAAACGGAGAGCGTCGCGGTCGATGATTTTGCGGCGGCGAACGGCGGACTGGACCCGACGGTTCCTCCGCAGGACGACGATTCCGAAACGGCTTCGGTCAAAGCCGGAGAGCCGGCCCCGTCGTATCGTTGGAAAATCGCCACGTCGGAGGCGCCTCAAATCTATGTGAACGAGAGTTTCAATCCTGCGGACGATGCGACCGGACTTTTCACCTATTCGAATGTTTATGTGGGATCGCAGCAGAAGGCGGACGAGATCGATCGTAAGATTAACAAAGCTTTGGTCGAGCGCTTCGGTACGGACGAACCGGGCGAACTGATCGATCCCGAGAAGAATGTCCGGGTCTGGTACATCGCCCGATTCCTGGACGGGTTCGTACAGAGTACCAATATCGACGAGGTGAAACGAATCGTTTACGGCGAGGTGGAATCCACCGGTACGTACATGAGCTACACTCCTTCGCTGAATAAGGACAAACAGATTCTGGCCTGGTATTACGCCTTGCCGCACTTCCGCTACGGAAGCTGGGGCGCTTTGCTGACCGTTTCGAGCAATGCGTACGGTGTGGTCGGCATTACCGGGACAACCCAGACCAGTTCTTCTACGAATTACGCCGCTACGTACGCTATGATGAATTATTACGGCATGATGAACAATTACTACGGTAATAATTACATGGGCAACTATTACGACGATTATTATGGCAGCTATATGAACGGTCTTTACGGCGGTTCGGTCTATAATCCTTACTACGTGGACAACTCCACATCGACCAGTACGACGATCACCGAGGTTTTGCCCTATACGCCGCTGTTGATCGAATTTTATATCGAGCCGGCTCAATAGTCCGTTGCCGGTTTTGTTTTCTGGCCGTCTGCAGGATTCCTGCGGGCGGCTTCGGTTTTTATTCCTTTGGCTGCGGGGCTTTTCATTCCCGACTCATTCCCGGCATTGGATTTGGAATATTTCGATTGTAAGACGGATTCTGTCGGTAAATTGGGTGTAATTGACGATTTTTTCAACTTTTTGTTCCGGAAAATTTTGAAATTATCGGAAAAGGATTTAATTTAGAGGAAAGAAAAAGAGGCCATCTCCGGTCTGCCGACAAATGGGTGCCGAACAGGGTCGGACTTTGTCGGAAGCGGAGAAGACGAAAAATAAATTCAACCTAAATAATTAGCAGTATGATTATCACATTTAATGAGTTGCGTCGTATCAAGGACAGACTGCCCAGCGGCAGCTCGCAACGGATTGCAGACGAATTGGGAATCTCGGTCGATTCGGTTCGTAATTATTTCGGCGGACGGCACCCCGAGGCGAAAGAAGGCGTAGGCATTCATATCGAACAGGGACCGGACGGCGGTGTTGTGACGCTGGACGACACGACGATTCTGGATGCGGCAATGCGTATTTTGAACGAAAAATAGGATCGGGATTCCCGATTAATGCTCCCCGGCTTGTTAGAAGCCGGGGTTTTTATTGCTGATTCAGTCCCGTGTCGCTCCGGGAGTCGGCGTTTTCAAGTCCGTTGCGGAATGACAACGGCAGTTGAAAGACAGTTGGCGGCTGTCATTGTGGCAGTCAGGATGTCAGGCTTCCCGGCGGTTTTGTCAGATTTTATTCTTTGAAAAAGCCGGATGGTGCGAAAAAAACATTTGGTACAACCTTTGTTCACTACCCATCGTCCGCAAGGCAGTGACAGAGCCGGGAAAGCGGAATTGAAAAAGAAATTATTAAACTATAAATCAACGATATTATGGCAAAGATTATTGGTATTGACTTGGGCACGACGAACTCTTGTGTCGCAGTGATGGAAGGTAACGAACCCATCGTAATTCCTAATTCCGAAGGGCATCGTACGACTCCTTCGATCGTCGCATTCACCGACAATGGAGAACGTAAAGTGGGAGATCCGGCTAAACGTCAGGCAATTACTAATCCTAAACGTACGATTTTCTCGATCAAACGTTTCATGGGCGAGACCTACGATCAGGTACAGTCGGAGATCGAGCGTGCTCCTTATAAGGTAGTACGCGGCGACAACAATACGCCGCGTGTGGATATCGACGGACGGCAGTACACGCCGCAGGAGATTTCGGCGATCATTCTTCAAAAGATGAAAAAGACGGCCGAGGATTACCTGGGGCAGGAGGTTTCGGAAGCGGTGATTACCGTTCCGGCCTATTTCTCCGACTCGCAGCGTCAGGCCACGAAGGAGGCCGGTGAGATTGCGGGACTGAAAGTGCGTCGTATCATCAACGAGCCGACGGCCGCTGCATTGGCTTACGGTTTGGATAAAAAAGGCAATGACATGAAAGTCGCTGTCTTCGACCTGGGCGGCGGTACGTTCGATATTTCGATCCTGGAGCTGGGCGACGGCGTGTTCGAAGTGAAATCGACCAACGGCGATACGCACCTGGGCGGCGATGATTTCGACCATGTGCTGATCGATTATATGGCCGAGGCATTCAAAGCCGAGCACAACGTGGATCTGCGCAAGGACCCGATGGCCATGCAGCGTCTGAAGGAAGCTGCCGAGAAGGCGAAGATCGAACTGTCGTCCTCGACTACTACGGAGATCAACCTTCCGTACATCATGCCGATCGACGGTATTCCGCAGCACCTGGTTATGACGCTTACGCGTGCCAAATTCGAGCAGTTGTGCGATCACCTGATCCACAAGACCATCGAGCCTTGCAAGGTAGCTCTGCGTGATGCCGGGCTCGATGCCAAGCAGATCGACGAGGTGATCCTCGTGGGCGGTTCGACCCGTATTCCCGCGATCCAGAAGGTCGTCGAGGATTTCTTCGGTAAGGTGCCCAGCAAGGGAGTGAACCCCGACGAAGTCGTTGCCATCGGCGCTGCGATCCAGGGCGGTGTCCTGACCGGTGAGGTGAAGGACGTGCTGCTGCTGGATGTCACTCCGCTGTCGCTGGGTATCGAAACCCTGGGCGGTGTGATGACCAAGCTGATCGAGGCCAATACGACGATCCCGACCCGTAAGAGCGAGGTCTTCTCGACGGCGGCCGACAACCAGCCTTCGGTGGAGATCAACGTCTGCCAGGGCGAGCGTCCGCTGGCCCGCGACAACAAGTCGATCGGCCGCTTCCACCTGGACGGTATTCCGGCCGCTCCGCGCGGTGTGCCGCAGATCGAGGTGACCTTCGATATCGACGCCAACGGCATCCTGAACGTATCGGCTAAAGATAAGGGTACGGGTAAGGAGCAGAAGATCCGCATCGAGGCTTCGTCGGGTCTTACCGAGCAGGAGATCCAGCGTATGCGCGACGAAGCCAAGGCTAACGAGGCGAAGGACAAAGAGGAGAAGGAGCGTATCGACAAGATCAACGCCGCCGATTCGAACATCTTCGCTACCGAGAAACAGCTCAAAGAGTACGGCGACAAGTTGCCGGCCGACAAGAAGGCTGCCATCGAAACGGCGCTGGGCAAGTTGAAGGAAGCGCATAAGAACGCTGACGTAGCCGCTATCGATACGGCTTTGGCCGAGCTCAATGCAGCATGGCAGGCTGCTTCGCAGGATATCTATGCCGCGCAACAGCAGCAGGGCGGTGCCCAGCAGGGTGCTCCCCATGCCGATGCAGGAGCCGGTACGAACGGTCAGCAGCAGGGTGGATCCAATCAGCCCGAAGATGTAGAGTTCGAAGAGGTTAAATAAAAAGTTGGAGGGAAGGTTCGGTTTGCGGACTTTCCGGTAGAAGAGCCAGGGTCGGCAGTATGTCGGCCCTGGCTTTTTTGTCTGTAGGGCGGATTGCGGGCTGCGGTTTCGGGGAACAGGTGCTTCGATACCGCTTTTCAGCGCCCTTGTTGCCGGTCGGGACGGTCGGACTCCTTCGGTGTTTTCCCGCGCGTCCGGTGTGCGGTCTTTGCTGTCGGGGTGCCGCCCGGAAATGAAATCGCACTCCTTCGATTTTCGGTTTCAACGGTGAAATCGGATGGTTTCCAGCGTTTTTTTGTCTATTCCTTTTTTGTTTCCCGCAATTTTTTCTATTTTTGTGCGTTTATTGGGATTTCTGAAATCCCGTTTCGGGTAACGGAAAAGAAACAAACAAATTATAACAAACTAATTTATACCCAATGCAAAGTAAAGGCGTAATCAAGTTACTTGCAATCCTGCTGGCGATTGCTTGTATCTACCAGCTCTCCTTCTCACTGAAAGCGAGAAGCGTGGAGAAAAAGGCGGCCGAGTATGCCGCGAAAGTTTCGGAGTCGGATTCGCTCCGTCAGGCGGCGGAGATCTATTACCTGGACTCCGTGCAGAACAGGCCCGTTTATGATCTCGGATTCATTTCATTCACCTACAAGGAGGTCAAGGAGAAGGAGATCAACTTGGGTCTCGACCTGAAGGGCGGTATGAATGTCATGCTCGAGGTGCAGGTGGAGGACGTGCTGAAAGCCCTGGCAGGTGACAGCGCACACGATCCGATGTTCGAGGAGGCCATCGCCCGTGCCAACAAGGCGCTTAAAGAGGGTACCAACAACTACATCGGCGAGTTCGCCAAGGCTTATCGTGAGGTTTCCGGCGGTGCTCCGCTGGCTGCGCTTTTCGTAAGTCCGGATCGTAAGGATATCACGCCGAACAGCTCGGACAGCGAGGTCGAGAAGATCTTGCAGGAGGAAACCGACGCTGCGATCGACGCTTCGTTCAACATCCTGCGCAGTCGTATCGACCATTTCGGCGTTACGCAGCCCAACATCCAGCGCCTGCCCAATTCGCACCGTATTCTGGTCGAGCTGCCGGGCGTGAAGGAGCCGGAGCGCGTACGCAAGCTGTTGCAGGGTACCGCTTCGCTCGAGTTCTGGACGACTTATAATAACACCGAGTTGGTGCGTGCCCTGGAGCAGGCCGATCAGCTTTTGCGCGACGAATTGGCTGCCGGGGCGACCGATGCGGCCGTGGAGGAAACGCTTACTGAGGAGCAGCCGACTGCTGCCGGTACCGAAGATACGACCGAAAGCCTGATCGCAGAGGTGCAGAACAATGCTCCGGCTGCGGAGGAGGCTGCCTCGGCTTCGGGGGCATCCCGCTATACCCGCGAGGAAAATCCGCTCTTCTCGCTGCTCAATCCCTATGATGGCGGAGGCGCTGTCGTGGGTTCCGTAGCCGTTGCCGATACGGCGACCGTTGCCGGCTACCTGCGTATGGATGCCGTGCGCGAGTTGCTGCCTTCGGACGTTCGTTTCGAGTGGGGTATCAAGGGCGAACCGCAGAACAACGGGCGTTTCTCTCTTTATGCGCTCAAGGTCAGCACGCCCGACGGCAAGGCTCCGCTGGACGGCAGCGTGATCGTGGATGCGCGTGAAACCTATGCCGAGCGCGGTGCCGAAGCCAAGGTTTCGATGTCGATGAACTCGGAAGGTATTCAGGACTGGGCGCGTCTGACGGGCGACAATATCGGCCGCTGCATCGCCATCGTGCTCGACGGTTATGTCTATTCCGCTCCGGTCGTTCGCCAGAAGATCGAAGGCGGAAGTTCGGAAATCTCGGGTAACTTCACCATTCAGGAGGCGAAAGACCTCGCCAACGTGCTCAAGTCGGGTAAGGTGCCCGCTCCGGCACGTATTATTCAGGATACCGTCGTAGGTCCGTCGCTGGGGCAGGAGTCGATCAATGCGGGTATTCTTTCGTTTGTACTCGCGTTCGTGCTGGTGCTTCTCTATATGGGCCTCTACTATAAGACAGCCGGCTGGTTGTCCGATATCGCCTTGTTGTGCAACGTATTCCTGCTGCTCGGTGTTCTGGTTTCGTTCGGTGCCGTGCTGACGCTGCCCGGTATCGCGGGTATCGTGCTGACGATGGGTATGGCCGTGGATGCCAACGTGATTATTTACGAACGCATCAAGGAGGAGCTTCGCGGCGGTAAGGGTTTGAGCCTGGCTATCAAGGACGGTTTCTCGAAAGCATACTCCGCGATCATCGACGGTAACCTTACCACGATCATCACCGGTATCGTTCTGTTCATCTTCGGAAACGGTCCGGTGCAGGGTTTCGCCACTACGTTGATTATCGGTATTCTGACCTCGCTCTTCTGTTCGATCTTCATTACCCGCCTGCTGATCGAGGGCGTAGTCAATAAATGGGGAAAGATCTCCTTCTCGCGCAAGTGGTCGGAGAATCTTATGGGCAACGCTCATTTCGACTTCCTGGGCAAGAGTAAGATCTCTTACATCGTTATGATCGTCGTTTTGGCCGTTTCGTGCGTTTCGTTCGCGGTACGCGGTCTGAACATGGGTGCTGAGTTCACCGGCGGCCGTGCATACGTGATTCGTTTCGACCGCCCGGTACAGGCAGAGGAGGTACGTATGAAGTTGCAGGATGTCTTCTCCGGTTACGAGGATGCCGCTAATGTCAGCTTCGAGGTGAAGCAGTACGGCAATGAGAACCAGATGCGTATCGTGACGCAGTACAAGTACGACGACACTTCGGACGAGGCTACTTCGGAAGTGGATCGGATTCTGTACGATGCGCTGCACGGTCTGTACGGTTATCCCATCACCTTCGAGAATTTCCGCAATACGCAAAACGATATCAACGGTATTCTTACGGCAGACAAGATCGGTCCTTCGATCGCCAAGGATATGACTTGGGGCGCTATTTGGTCGGTGCTCTTCTCGCTGATCGCTATCGGCCTCTACATTTCGCTCCGCTTCAAGAAATGGCAGTATGCGACCGGCGCTACGACCGCGCTGGCATTCAATGCCCTGGTGGTGATCGGCGTCTTCTCGCTCTGCTACGGCTGGCTGCCCTTCAACCTGGAGGTGAACCAGGCTTTCATCGCGGCGATCCTGACGATCATCGGTTATACGATCAACGATACGGTGGTGGTTTTCGACCGTATCCGTGAATATCTGGTGCTCTATCCCAAGCGCGATCTGCGCGAGAACGTGAACAATGCGCTCAATGCGACCCTGTCGCGTACGATCAATACGTCGGGTACGACATTGGTTACTCTGCTTGCCATCCTTTTCTTCGGCGGCGAGACGATTCGCGGGTTTATCTTCGCATTGGTTTTGGGTGTGGTTGTCGGTACGCTTTCGACCCTGTTCGTGGCGACTCCGATCGCTTACGGTCTGATGAAGCGCGAGGGCCTCGGCAAGAAATAAAGGTCCGCTTTTTGAATAAAATAGGCTGCAACGTATTGTTGCGGCCTATTTTATTTTTAACTTTGCCTGACTTAAAAATTGTCTGTCATGGAGCGTTTCGGTTGGCTGCGTCGTTATGTATCTCCGGTCTTTCTGGCTTTGCTCGTCGCGTCGTTCATCCTGTGGTATATCGCCAAGTTGAACTATACTTATACGACCGAGCAGCCCTTCACCGTGAATGTGGACGGCGAGCGTTTCAAAGTTTCCTGTGTGGTGGAAGGAGTCGGTACCAACTTGTTCGGCTATCGAGTCTATATGAGTAAGCGGCTCCGGATTCCCCTGTCGGAGTTGAAATTCCGTTCCGTGAAGGCCGAAGACGGAGAGAAATTCCTGAAGATAGATTCTCTCTCTCTGCACAACGCCATTTCCGTCCGGTTGAGCGATATCAAGGTCATCTCCGTCGGATCGGTTCCCGAAATTCCGGATCCCCGTCAGCAAGAAAAATGATTAAGGTAGGTATAACAGGAGGTATCGGCAGCGGTAAATCGACCGTCTGCCGGCTTTTTGCCGCTTGCGGCGCCCCTGTCTATGATTCCGATACGCAGGCCAAACGCCTTATGGAGGAGGATGGGCCGTTACGGAGGCGGCTCGCCGCACGCTTCGGGGAGGAGATCTATGTGGGCGGACGTCTGAATCGCAAGTTGCTGGCCGGCCGTGTCTTTTCCGATCCTGCGGAGCTTTCGGCGCTCAACGCGCTGGTGCACCCCGCCGTGATGGAGGATTTCGAACGGTGGTGCGGGCGGCAGTCCGGCGCCGACTATGTGGTTTTGGAGAGCGCCATCCTTTTCGAGGCCGGATTGGAGGGGTATGTGGACCGTACGATCGCGGTCACGGCTCCTATCGACGTGCGTATCGCACGCACCTGCCTGCGTGACGGGGCTTCGGCCGAGGAGGTGCGACGCCGTATCGCGGTCCAGCTCGACGAAGAGGAGTTGCGCCGGCGGGCCGACTATACCCTTGTCAATATAAATCTCGGGAAGCTCGAATGCGAGGTTGCCCGACTGGATAAATTGTTACGCGATGAAAACCGAAAACATTCTGCCTGAATTGACTACGCCGTGCGTTATGGCGATCGTCAATGTCACGCCCGACTCCTTTTTCGCCGGCAGCCGCACACCGGATGCCGAGGCTATCGAACGGCGTGTCCGCGAAGCGGCCGATGCCGGTTGCGATCTGTTCGACGTCGGAGGCTACTCCTCCCGGCCCGGAGCCGCCGAGGTGACGTCCGAGGAGGAGTGGCGTCGTGTGGAAGCGGGGGTGGCCGCCGTGCGGCGGATCGCTCCCGCACTGCCCGTTTCGGTCGATACGTTCCGTGCCGAGGTAGCCCGGCGGGTGCTCGAAACATTCGGCCCGGTGATCGTCAATGACATCTCGGCCGGAGAGTTGGATCCGGCCATCGTCGATGTGGTCGCCGAGTACGACGTTCCCTATATCGCTATGCACATGCGGGGTACTCCTGCGACGATGCAGGGGATGACCTCTTACCGCGATGTAGTGGAGGAGGTCGTTTCCTATTTCCGGCTCCGTGCCGAGCAGTTGCGTCGCTGCGGCGTGCGTCGGTTGATTCTCGATCCTGGCTTCGGGTTCGCCAAAACCCTCGAACAGAACTACGATCTGCTTCGGGGGCTGCACAACCTTTGCTCGCTGGGCTATCCCGTACTGGCCGGAGTGTCGCGCAAGTCCATGATCTATAAAGTGCTCGATACGACGCCCGACCGGGCGCTCGCCGGGACGATCGCTCTGGGCTGGGAGTGTTTGAGGCAGGGTGCCGCGATCCTGCGGGTGCACGATGTGCAGGAAGCGGTCGATACGGTACGTATTTTCAAAGCATTCCGCCCATGATAAAAGCTACGGATATCCATAAGAGTTACGGTGCGCTGGAGGTGCTCCGGGGAGTATCGCTCGAGGTGTCGCGCGGCGAGGTGGTTTCGATCGTCGGTGCCAGCGGCGCCGGCAAGACGACCTTGCTTCAGATACTGGGTACGCTTTCCAAAGCGGATCGCGGCAGCGTCGAGATCGACGGACAGGATGTTTCATCGCTCGGTGATCGGGCTTTGTCGCGGTTCCGTAACGAGAAGATCGGATTCGTTTTCCAGTTCCACCACCTGCTGCCCGAATTTACGGCTTTCGAGAATGTCTGTATCCCCGGCTTGATCGGACGGCGTCCGAAAGCCGAAGTGGAGCGGCGTGCCGGAGAGCTGCTGGCGCTCGTGGGGCTGACCGAACGCCGCGATCATAAGCCCGGCGAGCTGTCGG
>UMBM01041948.1_pt1 | contig 11608 bp, 9 predicted proteins | sample 1963971 | NCBI WGS metagenome assembly UMBM01 (sample SAMEA4835942, study PRJEB28245) | human gut metagenome | biome: gut microbiome; material: fecal sample | place: Denmark | collected 2008 | reverse complement strand
TTGATGCAGACAGCACAAATAAATAGAGGTCTACATATAAAAAAGCTCCTGTGCATTGCACAGAGAGCTTTTTAGTCAAATTTGTAATTTATTTCTATACTCGCTTGGCGTCAATCTATATTTTTCTTTAAAAACACGATTAAAGGTTCTAAGACTTCCAAAACCACTGTCCATCGAGATTTCTGTCAGGGTATCATCTGTAGTTTCAATTCTCTGACAGGCATACCCCAGACGCGCCTCATTCACATATTGATTAAAACTGCTGTGAAATGTCTTTGAAAACAATCTGGATAATGCAAATTTGCTCACGCCAAGGTCATGTGCCATTCCATCAAGTGATATACTCTTATTAAAATTGGCAGAAATATATGATACGGTACGGTATATTATATCATCGCTGCCAACTTTACTCTTTTCCACCAATTTCATCATCGGAATACATCTTGCTAGTATAATCTGCAAATAAGCTTGAACAACCCATATATCATTCAGCCCGGTATCTATTATGGATTCCACTGCTCTGTACACTTCATCCGGAATAACATCACTTTTTACAGCAGGATATTGTGGAGCATTATTCCGCAGTACATTTTCAAATCTACCGAAAATCATTTGTGGAGCATTAATAAAAACCGCCTCATTGACTTCTGATGAAAACACCTGATAATGATGTATAACATCAGGAAATACTACTCCTATATCACCTGTTTCCATGTGATACAGCTCCTGTCCTACACCAAGCTCTAATGTTCCTTTCGTAACGCATACAATTTCCATTGCATTATGCAGATGTGGTGGCTGGTGCCGTGGCTTCCGCTTTACTGCAATAATCTCTTCATTTGTGTTTTCATACGTTAAATGCACTCAGATCATCTCTCCCATATTATACGATAATTATTCAATTCCTTTTTCTCTTCTAAGCTTTTCATTTGCAGCTTCTACATTCATCTTTGAAAGAAGAATTGTAATAAGAATCTCAAATACAAATGGTAACCATAAATACATTACCTGAAGCATAGTAATTGCAGATGCCGGCTGAGTCGCATTTGTACCTACATAACCACTGATTTCAAGCAGCCATCCTACAATAGCTGTTCCAATTCCACCACCAATTTTGATTCCAAGTGATGTGCATGAATACATAGTTCCATCTACTCTCTTTCCCTGAGTCAGGTAAGTATACTCAGAGCACTCGGCAATTACTGCATTCATGTCTCCCTGCCAAGGTCCCTGTCCTAATGCTGCAACTGCAGTAAACAGCATCATCAGTGGAACGCTTCCCATGTATCCTGCTACAATCACAAGTGCTCTTGCTATCGTAGCCAGAATATATCCACGTTTATTAAGCTTATACATTCCTTTCCACTTTCCAACAAGAGTTGGTGTGAAAATAAGTGCTATTATAAGAGGAATATTTACAGCCCACGCAAATACACCAAACAGATTTTTATTCTTAAGAACCCATGTACAATAATAAATACCTGCCCCAATCATAGCACTGTATAACTGCTGCAAAATATAAGTTCCACAAATCATCATATAGTACTTATTCTTAACAAGTAGCTTAAATGCCTGAACAAGACCATACTTCTTTTCTTCATCGTTCTCTATTCCGGAGTTAAGCTCCTCTTCCGGAAGCTCCTTAACCGACAATCCTGAAATCGTATTTACTACAAGGCCTATCAAAGCATAAATAATAGCTACGACTCTCCATGCAGCAGCACCTCCACCGCATACATCAACAAATGCAACTGTTATAGACTGAATTATCAGACTGGTTGAAAAGGCAAAAATAAAACGGTAAGAGCCCATCTGTACACGCTCTTTGCTGTTCTTTGTAACCAGCGAAGTAAGTGCAGAATATGCAATATTATTTGCTGTATAAAATACACCATTCAATAATGTATATGCTATAAAGAACCATGCATACTGAGCAGTCCTGCCCCAGCTTGTAGGAATTGCAAAAACTGCTACAAGTGTCAAAGCACAACCTATATAGCCATAAATCATCCATGGCCTTGCTTTTCCAAGCTTTGTATGTGTTTTATCAATAAGTGACCCAAAGAAAACATCTGTAAAACCATCAAATAATTTTGATGCTGCGATTAATGTTCCAACGATTCCTGATGCAAGTCCTATAGTATCTGTAAGATATACCATAACAAAGGATGTCAGGAATGCATATACTACATTTCCCGCAATATCACCGGAACCATAACCAATTTTGTTGTACCACTTTAAGTACGTCTTTTCTTCCATGAAAAACCTCCAATTAATTACTTTGTTTTATCTTTAACAGCTATACTAATTTTATATATTTGTGCAAATTTTGTCTATAAACATAATAGGCTGTAATATGCACAAAATGATACTTTTCAAACACTACAGTTTCACAGCTATTTGACTCAATTCCATTTGAAACGTAATCAATACACAATATCATGCTCTAAACATTTTGTCCATAAATGCAAATAGACAAAGCATGCATAAAATGCTATAATTCGAATGGAGGTGTGTAATGTATATTAACACGGGATATTTGAATCATTCACATAAAGATTTTAAAGATAAAAGCCGCCCTCTGATTGTAGGAAGCTGCGGAACCTATCGCCTGTCACAGCATCCTAAGATGCCTACATACAGGCCAAGGGGAAGACTGGATTACCAGATTATATACATATCATCCGGTCTTGTTCATTTTCACTTTGACAATCCTGAAAATGAGACAATCATTCCAGCAGGACATATAGTGTTATTTCGCCCAAAAGAGCTTCAAAAATATGAATTTTATGGTAAGGATAAGACTCAAATATATTGGCTTCACTTTACCGGAAGCGACGTAAAAAACACTTTAAGAAAATACGGATTTACAGACAATAAAAGAGTCTTTAATGTTGGAACGTCTCTTGAATATGAACAGGTTTTCAAAAGGATTATTACAGAGCTTCAAAGATGTCAGGACAATTATGAGGAAATGCTCATGCTTTTGCTACGACACCTTTTGATTATATTTAACCGTAAAATAACAACTGAGCATGTAATCAGAAATGAATTCCTTGACAGCCAGATGGATACAGCAATTACATATTTCAATACAAACTACAACCGCGCTATTAACGTGGAGGAATATGCTTCATCAATTGGTATGAGCATAAGCTGGTTTATCAGGAGCTTTCGGAAATATACCGGTAATACACCAGTACAATTTCTCACAGCACTAAGGATGACAAACGCACAGGTGCTGCTTGAAACGACATCCTACTCTATAAACGAGATTGCAGGCATTGTCGGATACAATAATCCACTATACTTCAGTAGATTGTTCCATAAACAAAAAGGATGTTCTCCTTCTGAATACAGAGCCAGAAATACATAATAAAAAGACAAAAGCAGGAGCAAATGCTCCTGCTTTATCCGGATACTTATCTTTTTAATGAATGACTAACAGATTGTAAAAGAATAATCCTTATCAGTCTCCGCACTGATACGATAATCCTCTTCCACATCTGTTCCCCAGCTGTCGATACCTCCAACACCTCTTACTGCGCCATATATGCATAAAACAGTTCTTCTTGCCGGTGGCAGTTCTTCATGGTGAAGAGCGTTTTCAATTTCAGATGCGGTATAAGGCAGACAAGAAAATGCAAATTTTTCATCATTCTTTTCAATGCGCAGTGTCTGTGACGAGCTATCTGTCCTGCTGTTATCAAGAGCCGTATGTCTTGTAATTTCAAGCCACTCTGTATCCATTCTCATACCACATTCCTGCGGAACAAGATATTGTGTAAGGCTCAGATCACCGATCTCATAGACGCCTTCTTGTGCACCTGCTTTTCTGTCAGGATATGTTTCCCCGGAGAGTCCCTTATATAAATATTTGTCAGCCAATGTTGGCATAATAAATCTCATTCCAAATACAGGGAATTCAGGTAGCCCCTGTACTCCATTATAATGTACATCCACGCGAATCTTTCCGGACGCATCAACGCTATAGCTCACAAGAACAGTTGTCGCCGGAGTTGTTATGGTCTCGTATGTATATTTTACAATAATTTCATCAGCATAAACATCACCGCCATAGCTGTTATTATCAGGTGCATATGGTTTTTGCTCCTTGCCATCCATAATCACCTGTATTCCCTTACAGTCAATAAACATATCTGCCGAAAGCCAGCTTCCGCTTTTAATATGGAACTTGCTTCCCCTGTCATTATCTGTCAACGCTCTCCAGAAAGTAGGCTTTGGGCAACGATACAGCCACTCATATCCATTTTTAACGATAGATTCCAGTCCACCCTGTGCATAAGAGAAAATATAATCAAAGCCTTCACCATGTACACCTAATGTATAGTCACCATAGACCACTCTTAATTTATCTGTATAAGCCATAGTAATACCTCACTTCCTGCATTGCCGGTTTTTCTTTCCTGTCAGCAAATACAATTCCATTTGCTGAGAATTCATAGTCTGCCGGTTTATCATCAAAATCTCCGCCATAGCGTAAAACATCTTTTCCTGTAACGGAATCTTTTACCATAATTGCCTGATCAATAAAATCCCATATAAATCCGCCATGATACATATCGTATTTGTCAATCAGCTTCATATAAGAGCCAAGTCCACCCATTGAATTTCCCATGTCATGCATGAATTCGCATAAAATATACGGTTTTTTCGGACTGTTATTCAAGTATTCCTCTACATCCTCCGGTTTTGCATACATTCTGGTCTCAAAATCAGAAATAGTATCCTCATATGCCCTATTATAATAAGCGCTTTCATAATGAACTAATCTTCCATCCTGCTTTTCAGCAAAATAAACGTTCATTGCCTCAATGTCGTCTCCTGCATAGGATTCATTTCCTAATGACCAGAAAATGATGGATGTATGGTTTTTAAAAGTTTCGAAATTGTTTTTTGCACGCTCAAGCACTGCATCTCTCCACTGTGGAATAGATCCCGGTACATTGCATGATGGTTCGATTGCCCCTAGTTTTTGGAATGAGCCATGGCTCTCCAGATTTGTTTCTGCCATCACATAAATACCTGCATCGTCGCACATATAGTACCATGGTATCTGGTCAGGATAATGACAGGTACGCACAGAATTAATATTGTTTCTTAACATACATGATATATCTGCCTTCATATCTTCTATACCAATGCATCTTCCTGTTCTTGCATTCCACTCATGACGGTTTACTCCCGTGATAACAAGACGTTTTCCATTCAAATAGACTACTTTATCTATAATCTCTATTCTTCTGAAACCGATATCATAAGGAATTACCTCGGCCAGTGAACCATCCTCTGCTTTAAGCTCAACATAAGCATGGTATAAATATGGATTATGATTATCCCACAGCCTGACACTTTCCAAGTCAACACAAATCGTGCCTTCCAAATGGTCGTTTTCTTTATTTAACTGTAATGACTTCTCAACTAATATATTTTCTTCTCTGTCTTTTAAAATAAAGCCAGCAGTTACATTCTGACTGTCAGTAGCAGATACCTTCATGCTGACAGATACGCTTCCGCTTTCATTATCTTGATTTAACACAGGTTTGAACCATACATCCTCCAGATGAACATCCGGAATTGCCTTCAAAGTAACATTTCTGAAAATTCCAAAAAATCTGAAAAAGTCCTGATCCTCTAAAAATGCCGCCGTGCTCATCTTATGTACCTGCACTGCCAGAACATTTCCCTTTTCCTTAACATATGGTGTCAGATCAAACTCAGAAGGTGTGAAGCTGTCCTCTGCATAACCTATAAACTGACCATTAAGCCACAGATACATAGCTTCTTCTACACCTTCGAAGCAGATATATATTCTTTTTCCACACATGTTCTTATCCAAATCAAAGTATTTGATATAAGAGCCTACCGGATTGTACTGTGCTTCTGAGAACATTCCTTCTTCTGCTCCGGTTGCCTCCATACTATATGCTCCTCTGTGGTACTCTTTTCCTTCCCATGGATACATAGTGTTGATGTAACGTATTTTATCATATCCAGCCAGTTCAATATGTCCGGGAACCATAATTTTATCGAATCCTGATGCATCAAATGTTTCCTTATAAAAATCAACAGGTCTTTCCATCACATTTTTGCTGTAAGCAAACTCCCATTGACCATTTAATGACTTTAATAATGGATTTTTTTCTTTTTTCATGTCTGAATAATCCAGATAATAGCAATGATCACTATGTGGTTCCAATTGATTTACCTTAAACACTTCCGGATTATCAAGCCATTTCATATCAGCGTTCATATTTTTCCTCACTTTCCAATTATTGATATATAAAACCAAGAACAATAACTGCTTTGCTATACCTAAGATATAACAAAACCCTTGCAAAGAGCAATGTAATAAATTATACAAATCATGCACTAAATGATACTGTTATAATTACTGTATTATAAAATGAGGGTCAAAAGGCATCATTGATGCTTGCATGCAATTTAAAAAGCTCCCGTGCATTGCACAGAGAGCTTTTTAGTCCGGTTAGTACAGACATATATTAACACGCGAATTATATGATGACACTTGCTTTCCCTTTTTTTCAAATCTTTGGATTCTTGTAATAACCTGATATTCCATCTGCAGCTTGTCCGATGAACAAGAGTATACATAAGGTTCAAAACCGGTATATTCATCATCCCCTTGCGTATAATTATTCCCATAATAAAAATTCTCTATTATATTTGTCTCAAAGGAAGAATCTATTTTTGATTCAGACTCTTTTGGATCACCCATAAAATAATCACTGCCATATGTCTTTGCATATAAATCTCTCATCACTGCAGCCTGTGCCTTAGGACTATCCACATCTGCACAATAATATGTAATATAAAACGGTACTCCAAGCACCGCATCAACAGCGGCCAGCATTCTCGTATCTTCAAATGATATTATAAATATCCACGCCGATAATTCCTTGCTTATATCCGATGTTACAAAATAATCTGATATTGTGTTGTCAATACTATCATCCAAAGTAACTGCTGCACCATATTGCCAAGGAGCTGCTTCATATGTCTGTTCTGTTTCGCTGTCTGTATCCTTTGAATAGTTACTTTCAAGGCTTTGGAGCATAACTATATCGTCTTCACCGAGTATCTGCATAATACCTGACTGCTTCTGCAGCTCACAGGCACCCTTCAGAAAAGTCTGAATAGCCGTATAAGCCTGTCCCACCGGAATCTCAGTATCCAACGGTTCCCTTATCTCATTATATTTCCCATTCCACAGCTCATTTACATTGTCCTGCATCAGAGACATCATCTTTGTAAGCCTCTCTTCAGCTGAAATAGAGTGGCTGTATGGGCTTATATCTGCGTTGCTTATCGTAGTACTCGTTTTGGCAATTTTTGCTGCTTTAAGTGAAATCAGATAATTCGGTATCATATTTCCCGCACATACAACTGCCAGAATAATGCATATACACACTATTCCCTTGATTTTATCCGTTTTTTTATCAATACATTTGCGCACTGATAAATGCTTACTTCTCATCTAATGCCTCCGCTTTCATGTCAAAATACACCCTGGTTCCTTTACCTGACTCACTCTCATAATGGATTTTTGTATCATGCAGCTTAGCAATCCTTGATACAAGTGCAAGCCCAAGCCCTGCTCCATGCTCACTTCTTGATCGTGACTTGTCAACCATATAAAAAGCCTCTGTAATGCGCTCTATATCCTCAGGCGGTATTCCTCTTCCATTGTCCGAAACTGCAATACGATAAATACTGTGCGAAATAAGTCTGCCTGATACCTCTACCTTGCTGCCTCCTGATTTCACTGCATTGTCTATCAGATTAAGAAGCATGGTCTTAAACAGATCATATTCCAGCCACACCCATGCCTCATCCGCACTGTACACAATCTCTGTATTATGCTTTTTTGCCGCTTCATGTGCGGTTTCCACACAGTCTGCTATAATCTCAGATACTCTTGTTTCTTCAAGCCTGAAATCATTTTTATCAAGAGTGATAAGCTCCAGCAGCTTAAATGATAATGCTTCAAGCCTCATGCCCTCATTCAGTATGACTCCGGCAGCACTGTGCACCTCATCCTCGGACATTTTTTTCTGATACAGGGTATCGGCATATCCTATAATTGATGTCATTGGGGTTTTGAGCTCATGTGCGAAGTTTGCAGTAAAATCCTCCTGCTTCTTTGCCGCCATCTGAAGTTCATAAACTTTGCTTTCAATGTTTTTCGCAAGCTCGTTGAAAGCCTTTGCAAGCTCACCTATTTCATCCTTTGTCTTCACATCACTTCTTGCCGTGTAATCGCCATCTGCAAATTTTTTAGTGGTGGCTGTTAATCCGGCAAGAGGTTTTGTAATCATCCAAGAAAGTATCAATATGACCATCATACCAACAGCAAGTATAACAATGTAGTACACGCTGCATCTATACCTAAGCTCCTTTGACTCATCGAAAACCGGTGTAATATCACTTTCCGTTATCAGAATATACCTGTTATCATTCAGTTTAAAGCTGCTTTTGACATGGATATATCTGCTGCTTTGCTTTTCACCGGTATCTTTAGTATTCTCTTTTGACACTATACTGTATGTAAGCGTACCATCCTTTACCTTTATATCCTTTTGCTCATAATTACATGAATTGGCATATATCCTTTTTCCATCATCATCGGCAAGATACATTCCTCCTTCATCTCCAACAATGGATTTTGCCGACTGCGACATCATATCTGTAAGCTCCTTATCCACATCCTCACTCTTCATATTAAGTATGACAGTTTCAATCGAGTATTTTATCATCTGATGCTGTGAAAGTGCACTGTCCTGCTCCCTTTTCACTGCATGCTCCAGTGAATATGATAGAGTCACATATTCTATCATTCCAAGGGCAACAGCCAGTATCACTGTCATTCCAAGAAACATTTTATAGAAAAATTTCATCCGCGAACCTCCAGACGATAGCCAATCCTGAAAACTGTGACAATCTTTTCATTCCAGTCAAGCTTTTTCCTTAGTCTTTGTACATGTGAGTCCAGTGTCCTTGTCTCCCCGGTATACTCCTCCTGCCATACAAGTTCATAAAGCCTGCGCCTGCTGAGTGCAACATTCTTATGCTTCATAAGCTCATACAGCAGATCAAATTCCTTTACTGTGAGCTCTACCTGCTCACCTGCCTTTGTCACTGTACGTGATTTAGGATCTATAGCTACATCCTCTATTTCCAGACGCTCTGCCATGCGCTGAGTGCGTCTTAATACGGTTTCCACTCTCGCAAGCAGCTCCCCTATCTGAAATGGTTTGCATATGTAATCATCCGCGCCCATACGAAGCCCGCGTATCCTTTCATCCACCTGTCCCATAGCAGATATTATTATGACCGGAGTATCCCCAATTCTCCTGACATAGTCAAGCAATTCATAACCATTTATCTCAGGAAGCATAATATCAAGCAGCAGCAGATCATATCTGTTCTGCTCAATTTTGTCCGCCCCTTCCTTGCCATCAAACGCTCTTTCGCATTGATATCCCTCTGCCTTCAGGGTGTTGCATATTAAATTATTTATGTCGTTGTCATCTTCCACTATGAGAATACTGGTCATAAGCTGCTCCTCTTCTATGATTATGATAGAATTATTATAGCATAAAGATGTGTCATAGTTGTAAAAAACACCCTGTTATTTAACTCAATAATAGGATGTTTTACCGGCACTTATACAAATATATTCTCACACATACATACTCCAGACAGCTCTAATCTGAGATGATATATTTCTGAATAACCACCTTTTGCCACTTTTTTCAATGCTGTTTGGATCATTTATTGAAAATCCTTCATCATCATAGCCTGTTATAACCATAAAATGTCCTGTATCGGTAAAATCTCCCGGTCCTACATTTACCACAATAGGATGTCCTTCATCAAGCTCTGCCTTCATTCTGCTCTCATCCAGCGCCACTGCCTTTGCTTTTACGCCGTAGTGCATGCAGCCTTCACTTATAAGCGTCCATGAACTTCCCGATCCATCCACACTGTAACCGGCTTCCTTTGAATACTTTGCTACTGCAATAGGTGATGCATCCCTGTTGTGTGTCAGATAAACCACTACCATCGAAAGTGTAGTGGGACCGCATCCGCTTGCTGCAAAGAAATTGCCGCTATACTTTTCGTAGCCCCAGCGTTTATCCCACTGCACAAATAACGGAACACTATCCATAGACGCTTCTTCTGTCAAATCAATTGTGTGTTCCTTCACATGTTCCGCCGGATAATCATACACAAACTCAAGTGCCTCTTCATTCTTCAAAGCAAGGTCCTTTAGCTGTTTTGGATATTGGGTACTGTTCATTATATCATCAAGCATCGACTGATTATTTTGTATCTTATTCTTTCCAGAGATTTTGCTATTTTCTATAACAGCATTATCATATGTATTATTTCCGGCTTCAACATCATATTTATTTGTCCTGCCATCACCTGATCTTATCATACTGCTTCCAACAGCCACAAATACAGCCACAGCTATTATACTACAGGAAAATATGATAGAACGCAGTATTTTTCTGCGCCTGCGTCTCCTTCGACGTAAATTTGCCCCATGTCTGCAACATTTGTTTTGTGTCATGTCCACTTTCTATCCTCCTGCTTCTTTGTAACTGATATTGTGTATCATTACTCTATCAAAAGCATTCGTTTATTATGTTGCATACTTGTGTCATAGTTGTAAAATATTCCAATATTAAATTGTATAAATAAACTGACCAATGACAGTATTGCAGGATATTTTAACCTGTCACTGTATTAAGCAACTTTTGACTATATATTCTGTTATTTTGGCAAGTAATAATTCTTTTCGTATTCTATAATGACATCGTAAACAGAAAGGAGATGAATTTCCATGAGAAATAAATTACACAATTTTATTAATAACTTACTTAGCTTTTATGCAAGCTTCTTTACTCACAGATTTTATCAAATGTAATGTGCATAGCATACATAAAATACCTGATGTCCCCCATATCCTTCCACTAAAGCTATGAGCTGCATTCCAGTTTTCTTCATCCTGCAATGTCCATACGATTCTGATTCCTATCGTATTGTTCTGCTTAATCTTTGGCAGGTAATTTCCTATAACAATAAACCTGTTCCATAATAAATTAATGCTATAAATAAATCCTCTGTTTTTGCTCTTTGATACAATTATTTATAATAAGTTATAGATTCTAAACTGCCATGAGTATTTATACTTTGGATATACGTATTATCATAATAAAAGTATTCTCCTAATTGGCTGCCATAAGTTTCTTCTAACGTAAGTCCAATAATAGCATAATTTCCTTCTGAAAAGTAGTCTATGAAAGCTCCTCTGGCAGAAGGACATCTTTCTTTTACATCTAATGCTATTTTTTTTATATCTTCGTTCTCTACAATTATTTTATTATAGCTTGAATCTCTTGTTGATATTTCAACCCCATTAGTATATATAATATTATAATTTAATTTTTTAGCAGAAAATCCTTTTCTATTAAATAAATTTTTCTGTAAAGTTATTGTTACAGGTTTATTATTTATAATAGCAATATAGGTATCATCAGATTGTATAATTCCAGTT
>UMBM01044886.1_pt1 | contig 11666 bp, 8 predicted proteins | sample 1963971 | NCBI WGS metagenome assembly UMBM01 (sample SAMEA4835942, study PRJEB28245) | human gut metagenome | biome: gut microbiome; material: fecal sample | place: Denmark | collected 2008 | reverse complement strand
GGCCATGATGTTTTCTGCCAGCGCCATGCCCGTGTAGCCGGTATCGCCGATGTGGTGGATATCGGTGCCTGCCATTTTGCACATCAGGGCGATGCGACGGATGGTGTCGGTGTCGGCGCCCTCCTGCGAGGTGCCGATGGCCGTGATGGTCAGTGCGCCGTGACGGTGTGCGCAGCTGATGAGGGTGCGGGCGTACTCCATCGTGATACCCGGCACCGTGCCGGGGGCTGGCAGGAGGATGATGTCTGCACCAGCGGCGGTGAAGTCGGCAATGTCTGCCTCGGTCAGGATGCTCTCGGCGGCCTCGGTCAACACGCCGGCGGCGTGCATTTTGCCTGCCGCCAGCACGATGCTCTCCCCCACCGCTGCCTTGAATTTGCGCAGTGTTTCGATGATAGCCGGGTTGGACACGCCCATGCCGGGGTTTCCGGTGAGCAGGATGAAGTCGACGCCCAGTTCTTTGGCTCGCAGGGCATTTTCGACGGTGGCACGGCGGCCAGCGGACATTTTCCAGATAGGGTCGGTCTCGCCCTCTTCGCCCTCGGCCACCGGCTCCAGATTGATGCCGATGGGGCGGCCCGTCAGTTTTTTCAGCATACGAACGGTGTTTTCCGGCTCCGTTTCCGGCAGGCCGTTGATGACCGGGTGCTGCACATCGAACATGTTCAGCAGCAGGATGTCCGCACCCATCGAGGCCGCGAACTCGGCGTTGGTCACATTGCCCAGCAGCGGCTGCACCGTACCGATGGTCTCGCAAGCAATGACGCGCCCCTCGCTTTTCTGGATGGATTCCAGCAGGTCAGCTTTAGAAAACCCACGAAAATCCGACGCGCAGCAATCAAGTAAACGTTTAGGCATTGTTTTTCTCCTTGTAGGATCTTTATAGAGGTGTCAGTTCTTTTTGCATGGGGATATAAGCGGAAAAATCGTTAGGGATTTCGGGGCCGCAAACAGCATAACCGTTTTTTGTCCAGAACGAGTAGCTTTGCGGGTTGCCTTTATCGACTGCCAGACGGCTATGGCACATACCATTGTTGCGCATAGTATTTTCTATGTCGGCCACGATACGGCTGCCGATCCCCTGGCCTTGGCGAGACTTATCCACCATGAAAAAGCCAATGTAACCTGTGGTTTCATTTGGATAGGCCAGAATCATATCAACTACTGCAGCCAGCGCTGCGTCATCAAAAAAGCCAATATAAAATTTGTCTGCCATCGTTTTGCCCGGCGGCAATGCGGACATATCGTCCAAAATGCTCTGCCAGGTAACAAAGGGTGGATGATACTGGTAAAACAGCGTGTTTTGGGATGCCATTGCGTAGATTTTCTCTATATCGGCATTGACCGGCTGCAGTTTGCGAACTGAACAATCAGGTAATAAAGTTTGCATTTGTACGCATGGCACCTCCCGTTCCATTTCTTTGATTATAGCAAATGACGCAGCGCGTTTCAACACAAAAAGCCCTGCCATATGGCGGGGTGAGAGCGGGATCAGGCAAGGAAGTCATCTGCAGTTTTCTTGGCGGAGGCTTTGCGGGTCGTTGCAGCAGGCAGCTCCTGGCCTTCGATGGCAAAGCACTGCGGGTCCTCGCCGCAGATCTGAATCAGCTTGGCAACCATTTTCAGCTTTTCCTTCATGCCGAAGCCTCCACCGACACAGTACGGCGTAGCTCCCTCTTGATATTGGTTCATAGAGCTGAAGTAGACTGGGCGCTCCTCTCTAGCAACGTTAGAATAATCCTTGAGGTCAATGCACAGCAGTGCATCTGCAGCCTCGGCAAGCTTATCCGGGTGCTTTTCCAGTAAGGTACTGCAGATAGTGCCCAGCATATCCGTCTGATTCTGAGAGAATTTCTCACCGAAGAGCGTGAAGCTTACATAGGAAGAATTTCCACGGCTGCTGTCACCTTTTTCGGCGCTCTTTTTCGTGGCGGGCAGCTCTACCTGCTCGGAAGAGAACACCTCCGGGCTTTCCCCGCAGATATTCAGCAGCAGTGCCATCTTCTTCAGCTTATCGTTAATGCCGTAGGCCGTGCCAACGCTCAGGCTTTCACCGTTTTCAAATGTAAAATATCTGCAGACACGGAAATAAGAAGGCATCTCCTCGGTACGGTTTTCAGGCTGCTCATAATTTACTTTTGAGACACAGTTCATTCCCTTATAGGTATCGAGGTCGTGTATGACCTCCAGATGCCGCTTGAGCACCTGCCCAAAAAACAGCAGCATCATATCCGACTGGTTCATCGTATATGCTTTATTGTACAGAGTAAAGGCAATATCACCTGTAACGCTGGAGGTTTTTTTGGCAGAGCTTTTCGTTGCCTCGCTCTTGCCGGTGGTAGTCTCAGCCGGAGCAAGGGTGGATTCGGTCTTTACAGTCTGAGCAGCAGCTATATTCACAGAGGCATTTGCATTTAACGTTGTACCGTTGTATGCCTCCTCAGGAATATTTTTTATTATAGTATCAATTTCTTCAGCTGTACAAAAAGTTATCTTATCTGCGCTCTTTTCCTCGATAATGTCTCTCCAGATATATTTAGCAATATCTCTTTTCTCTACCAGTATGTCGCCGCCTTCCACAACCTTTTTTTCGACCAATCCATCCAGAAGAATCTGTTTGTCGTTATTGTCCAATTCTTCGCCTGCTTCATCATCTGTATGGACAGAACCTGCATACACCCACTTTGAGAAGGGACATTTAGAGGAAGGCACCCAGTCAGAGATATTGATGGGGATTCTTTTCAGCTCCTCGCCGCAGTTATTTTGACGTACAGCCGTGCTTTTTGCATAGTTCAATTCCGCGCATACTGGTGCGCTCCACATGGAATACTTACTCATAAAAAACAAAATTGCTTTACAATTGGGAGCTCTCAAAACTTTTCTTGCTTCTTTATTCCAGCATTCTCCCACGGTATTCACTAGCTGTTCCTTGTCAATCCAGATATTGCACCCACGACTCTGCAGCTGCGCTACGCACGCATACACGACATCCTTATCCTGCTTACTGTAGCTTACAAACACATATGGTTTTTGGGTATCACACGTTTTAAGCTCGATTTTATCAGATGCTTTAAGATCAACACCCATTTTTATGGTTCCCTTTCTCTCTTAAATATCATTTGCTATCTGTGCTGTTCTGTAAAATAAAGTATGGAGTAAAGTCGTACTCCATCGTATCCGGCCTGTTCTTCTCCAGGTCCTCCCAGCTCAGGATGCAGTCATGATCCTTTACATCATTGTCACGGTTCTTGTCATAGCGGAAGCCCTGCGTGATCATAAAGAGAACCCAGCGTCTGTGCTCAATTTTCTGCAGCTCAGCCTTATCCTTTTCCGGGGAATAGTGCTTGTCTTCGATCAGCCAACGCTTTACGTCCTGATGCAATGCCTGCGCAATGCTGGATTCACGGCTGAAAATATCCATTCGCTTCCATTGAGCTTCCACTTCCGCCTTGTCGGACTGCAGCTTGTTTTCATTTTCCCTTTGCCGCTCCTCTGCCCAGGCCTGTTCCAGAAGTGCCTTCAGCTGATCGTCAAACGGTTTCTTTCCGCCCTTGTAGGGTTTGATTATGGGGCTGATCACATCATAGAGCCGGCCATACCTGTAATTGAATATTTTCGCCCGTTCGACAATTTCCTCGTTGGCCAGTGCTTTATAAGAGTAAATGTCCTTGTTCTGAACGATTTCAAAAAGCAGATCATCCTCGTGCTCTGTGTAGACCTTGACGATATCTGTCTCGCTCTTTGTGCGCACAATAATAGGAACCGTGATTGCCGGCGCATCCTTCGGGGCATTTTTTTGGCGGAGCAAGCGCTTCAATGCCAGCAGCGTTTCCGCCATGCAGGCGGTATCGCCCAAAGCCACCACAAGGTAGGTAAAAGGCATCCTTTCATGCTGCTGCTTGAAGATTTTGTGGAAGGACAGGGTTTGGGCATCCGCTTTCCAGAAACGGAGCGTCACGCTTCCATCCATACCAAATCGCTCATTTTTGCCCGTTCCGGGGAGCTCCAATTCATAGTACGGGACCTTCTCCTGCTGGAAAACCTCCTCGGCGCCAAGCTTGAGGTAATTCAGAATATCCACCGAGAAGCGGTTCATAAAAGAGCCTATGATATCCGGCATATGCTTGTCAAAAACATCAATGCAGATATGGGAATCTGCCGACAGCACGCCCATATTCAGGCACTGCAGCAGCGTCTGGCGGCCAAACTCACCAAAGCCGATAATGCCCATGTGAACATCCCACTTGCCTTTGTTTTCGGCAGGGTCGGCCCCGTGGCTTTCCTCCCCACCCGCATAATCCGGGTGCATATAAAGCGGATGCTCAAGGAACATCTTGCTTACTGCCATCTGGTTGACATCCACAATACTCATATCCGGCTTTTCCGATTTCACCGAGTCATAATATTGACGGATGATTTCGGCCATACTGCTGTCGTTGCAGCAGACATAAATCTTCTGCTGAGTGCTGATTTTCCCAGTCCTGCCAGCATCCTCCTTGTTGTCCGCCTTACTGCAATTCTCGTTGGGCAGCAGCAGCTTCAAGAGCTCAACATTTTCCAGCGCACTCTCGTCGCACAGCAAAAAAGCCTTAAACTTGGATAGCTTCAGGGATTTCAGTACCACTGCCCACGGCATATCGTCGTATTTTACAATCAGCTTTGCACCATCGCGCAGATACTTTTTCCTTTTCTCCTCAGTCACCTTACTGGTTTCCACAACGGTCAGCTGGCAGTCCTTTGCCAAAGCGTCCACAAAGCTTTCCTGCTGCTTTCCCTGACCCAGAATCAGGATGTGGGGCCGGCTTCTATGGTTTATAATCCCGTGGATATAATCTGCGGGCTTAGAAATCAAAATCGTCAGGGCACCAATTGTGCAGAACGGCGCCACAATCACCGAAGCACAATAAAGATATGTAAGCACGCTCCGTAGGAATCCCCCGCCGGACTCGTTCAGAAAGCGAATGGCTTCCGCCTGCTTGATGTCGGGGTCAATTTTGTACGCCTTTATAGCATTCTGGATATTCAGAGAAATTTTCAGGAACGTATTCTCGGTATCATGATAATACATGATGCCCTCAAGAATACACAGCACAAATACAGCCAATGCAACATACCATAGATAGTCCTTATATTTATTTCTCTTCATTTCAGACTCCTTTGGAAAAAGCAATTTATAGCTAACTGTTCAATATTTAATTAGATTGTAGCATAAACCTCAAGTGCATGCAACGGCATTCTCCACAAAAAAGCAACTAGCAAGCAGAAAAGTCACACAAAGCGCACAAGAGCAACCTTATATGGCTTTGTCTTTTATGGAATATTATTCAAGCCTTTTTAATGGCATAATTCCATCGTAATGTCGCAAAGAAAGCCCGCATATTTCACGATAATTCGTGTAATATGCGGGCTCCTTTTAATGTTTGCGATTATTCAAACTCAATCGTTGCCGGGGGTTTGGTGGTGTAGTCGAACATGACGCGGTTGATGTTCTTAACTTCGTTGACGATGCGGTTGGCGGCGGTGGTGATGGTCTCGGTGGGCAGGATGGTGACCTCAGCCGTCATAAAGTCGGTGGTGGTCACGGCGCGCAGGGCGATGGCGTAGTCGTAGGTGCGCTCGTCACCCATGACGCCGACGCTCCGCATGTTGGTCAGCGCGGCAAAGTACTGGCTGGGGCGCTGGGCCATGGGCAGCTTGTCCACTTCCTCGCGCCAGATGGCGTCGGCATCCTGGACGATAGCGACCTTTTCGGGGGTCACATCGCCGATGATGCGGATGGCCAGGCCCGGGCCGGGGAATGGTTGACGGGCGACCAGGTACTCGGGCAGGCCCAGTTCGCGGCCGGCCTGGCGGACTTCGTCCTTGAACAGGTCGCGCAGCGGCTCGACGATCTCCTTAAAGTCGACGTAGTCGGGCAGGCCGCCAACATTGTGGTGGCTCTTGATGGTAGCGCTCTCACCGCCGAGGCCGCTCTCGACCACGTCGGGATAGATGGTGCCCTGGGCCAGGAAATCCACGGCGCCGATCTTCTTGGCTTCATCCTCGAACACACGGATGAACTCCTCGCCGATGATCTTGCGCTTGCGCTCGGGAGCGCTCTCCCCTGCCAGCTTCTTGTAGAAGCGGTCGCGGGCATCGACGCAGACAAAGTTGATGTCAAACTGGCCGCCTTCGCCGAACACCTCGCAGACCTGTTCGCGCTCGTTCTTGCGCAGCAGGCCGTGGTCAACGAACACGCAGGTCAACTGCTTACCGATGGCCTTGGCCAGCATGGCAGCACAGACGCTGGAGTCGACACCGCCGGACAGGGCGCAGAGCACCTTGCCGTCGCCGATCTTCTCGCGCAGGGCCTTGACACTGTTCTCCACGAAGGAGTCCATCTTCCAGGTGCCGGCACAGCCGCAGACGTTGTACACAAAGTTGTGCAGGATCTGGGTGCCGTTCTCGGTGTGCAGGACCTCCGGGTGGAACTGCACGCAGTACAGGCCGCGGGGCTTATCCTGGGCAGCGGCCACCGGGCAGTTGGGGGTGTGAGCCACGATTTCAAAGCCGGGGGCGGCCGTCTCGATATAGTCGTTATGGCTCATCCAGCAGACGTTTTTATCCGGCAGGCCGGCGAACAACGGGCTGGTGGTGTCCAGGTCGACCACGGTCTTTCCGTACTCGCGCTCAGGGGCTTTGCAGACCTTGCCGCCCAGCATGTGCATCATCAGCTGGCTGCCGTAGCAGATACCCAGGATCGGCACGCCCCAGGTGTAGATCTCGGGGTCGATGGTCGGCGAATCCGGCAGGTAGGCACTGTTGGGGCCGCCGGTAAAGATGATGCCCTTGGGGTTCTTGGCCTTGATCTTGGCCAGGTCGGTGCGGTACGAATAGATCTCGCAATAAACGTTACATTCACGGACGCGGCGGGCGATCAGCTGGTTATACTGGCCGCCGAAATCCAATACGATAACGGTTTCCTGCTGCATGGATGTACTCCCTTCTCTACGTATGTCATATTTGTGGTATGCCATATTTTTATTAGTATACCACACTGTACACCAAAAAACAACATAAAAACAGGCGCTCACCTTACAGTGAGCGCCTGAATTATGCTGTTTTAGAGCGGGAAATTACTTCTCGATCTTGGAAACAACGCCGGAGCCAACGGTGTGGCCGCCCTCGCGGATAGCGAAACGCAGGCCCTCTTCCATGGCGACGGGGGTGATCAGCTCAACATGCATATCGACGTTGTCGCCGGGCATGCACATCTCGGTGCCCTCGGGCAGAGTGATGATACCGGTAACGTCGGTGGTGCGGAAGTAGAACTGAGGACGATAGTTGTTGAAGAACGGGGTATGACGGCCGCCCTCTTCCTTCTTCAGGACGTAAACGTGGCCATCGAAGGTGGTGTGGGGATGAACAGAACCGGGCTGGCACAGGCACTGGCCACGCTCGATCTGGTCACGGTCAACGCCACGCAGCAGGGCGCCGATGTTATCGCCAGCCTGAGCGAACTCCAGGCTCTTGCGGAACATCTCCAGGCCGGTGATGGTGGTGGTCATCTTCTCTTCCTTGATACCGACGATTTCCATCTGATCGCCAACGTGAGCAGTGCCACGCTCGACACGACCGGTAGCAACGGTGCCACGGCCGGAGATGGTCATAACGTCCTCAACGGGCATCAGGAAGGGCTTATCAGCAGCACGATCAGGAGTGGGGATGTAGCTGTCAACAGCGTCCATCAGCTCCCAAATGCACTTGTACTCAGGAGCCTCGGGATCGGTGCTGGTGCACTCCAGAGCCTTCAGAGCAGAACCACGGATGATGGGGGTGTTATCGCCATCGAAGTCGTACTCGCTCAGCAGCTCACGGATTTCCATCTCGACCAGATCCAGCAGCTCGTCGTCATCGACCATGTCGCACTTGTTCATGAAGACAACGATCTTGGGCACGCCAACCTGACGGGCGAGCAGGATGTGCTCACGGGTCTGGGGCATGGGACCATCGGTAGCAGCAACGACCAGGATAGCGCCGTCCATCTGAGCAGCACCGGTGATCATGTTCTTGATGTAGTCAGCATGGCCCGGGCAGTCAACGTGGGCGTAGTGACGCTTCTCGGTGTGGTACTCAACGTGAGCGGTGTTGATCGTGATGCCACGAGCCTTCTCCTCGGGAGCCTTGTCGATGCTGGAGTAATCCATGAAGTCGGCGTCGCCCTTCAGAGCCAGAGTCTTGGTGATGGCAGCGGTCAGGGTAGTCTTACCATGGTCAACGTGACCGATGGTGCCAATGTTGACGTGCTCCAAAGAGCGGTCAAATTTTTCCTTTTCAGCCATTGGAAGTGTCCTCCTTTAATTAAAACAATTTAATTGCCTTGCGTAAGGCTATAATACAAGATTTTACGAGAAAAATCAAGTAAAATTTATGAAATAGTTACGCTTTAGCGCGGTCGCTCATGATCTTGTCGGCGACACTCTTGGGAACCTGCTGATATTCATCAGGCTCCATGGAGTACTGGCCACGGCCCTGGGTCTTAGAACGCAGGTCGGTAGCATAGCCGAACATCTCAGACAGAGGAACCAGAGCGGTAACACGAGCGGTGCCACCCTCAGACTCCTGGTTGTTGATCTGACCACGGCGGCTGTTCAGGTCGCCGATAACGTTGCCCATGTACTCATCAGGCACGATAACGTTGACCTTCATGATGGGCTCCATGATGACGGGATCGCACTTCTTCATGGCCTCCTTGAAAGCCATAGAACCGGCGATGGAGAACGCCATTTCAGAGGAGTCGACCTCATGGTAAGAACCATCCCACAGGGTGACCTTGACATCGACGACGGGATAGCCAGCGAGAACGCCGGACTTCATGGCGCCCTGAATGCCCTGATCGACAGCGGGGATATATTCCTTCGGGATAGCGCCGCCAACGACACCGTTGACGAACTCGTAACCCTTACCGGGGTTGGGCTCGACCTTGATCTTAACGTGACCGTACTGGCCCTTACCACCAGACTGGCGGGCGTACTTGGTCTCCTGGTTGGCTTCCTTGCGAATGGTCTCGCGGTAAGCAACCTGCGGAGCGCCAACGTTAGCCTCGACCTTGAACTCGCGGAGCAGACGGTCAACGATGATCTCCAGATGGAGCTCGCCCATGCCGGCGATGATGGTCTGGCCGGTCTCTTCATCGGTCCAGGTACGGAAGGTCGGGTCTTCTTCAGCGAGCTTTGCCAGAGCAATGCCCATCTTCTCGGAGCCGGCCTTGGTCTTGGGCTCGATAGCAACGCGGATAACGGGCTCGGGGAAGTTCATCGACTCGAGGATGATGGGATGCTTCTCGTCGCACAGAGTGTCACCGGTGGTGGTATTCTTCAGGCCGACAGCAGCCGCGATATCACCAGCGTAAACGGTGTCGATATCCTTACGGTTGTTGGCGTGCATCTGCAGGATACGGCCGATACGCTCATTGTTATCCTTGACAGAGTTGTAAACGGTGGTGCCTGCATCCAGGGTACCGGAGTACACGCGGAAGAAGCAGAGCTTACCAACGTAGGGGTCAGTCATGATCTTGAAAGCCAGAGCTGCGAAAGGCTGGTCGTCAGAAGAGATACGATCCTCTTCCTCGCCGGTCTCGGGGTTGGTGCCCTTGATGGCTTCAACGTCGGTAGGAGCCGGCATGTAGTCAACAATAGCATCCAGCAGCTTCTGAACGCCGCGGTTCTTGTAGGAGGAACCACAGACAACAGGAACGATCTCGTTGGAGATGGTAGCCTTACGCAGAGCAGCCTTGATCTCTTCCTTGGTCAGCTCTTCGCCTTCCAGGTACTTCATCATCAGCTCTTCGTCGGTCTCGGCAACAGCCTCGATCAGCTTGTCATGGTACTCCTGGGCCTTCTCCTGCATATCCTCAGGAATCGGCTCAACGCGGACATCATTGCCCATGTCATCATAGTAGATGTCAGCCTGCATATCGATCAGGTCGATAATACCCTTGAAGGTATCCTCCTGACCAACGGGCAGCTGGATGGGCACACCGTTGGCGTGCAGACGATCATGGAGCATCTGAACGCAGCGGTAGAAATCGGCACCCATGGTATCCATCTTGTTGACGTACACCATGCGGGGAACCTTATACTCGTCAGCCTGACGCCAAACGGTCTCAGACTGCGGCTCAACACCGCCCTTAGCGGCCAGAACGGTAACGGAACCGTCCAGAACGCGCAGGGAACGCTGAACCTCAACAGTGAAGTCAACGTGGCCCGGGGTGTCGATGATATTGATACGATGACGGTTCTTCTTGAAGAGAGCCGGATCGTGCTGGGTCTCGGTATGGCTCCAGTAGCAGGTGGTAGCAGCAGAGGTGATCGTGATGCCACGCTCCTGCTCCTGCTCCATCCAGTCCATCGTAGCAGCGCCGTCATGAACTTCACCGATCTTATGGTTGATACCGGTGTAGTACAGGATACGCTCGGTGGTGGTGGTCTTACCTGCGTCGATGTGGGCCATGATACCGATATTACGGGTCATTTGCAGAGATACATCTCTCGGCGTTGCCATGGCTTATACCTCCTCGACAGCGAATCAATAACGATAGTGGGCAAAAGCCTTGTTGGCCTCGGCCATCTTGTGCGTATCCTCGCGCTTCTTGACAGAACCGCCGACACCGTTGGTGGCGTCGATGATCTCAGCGGCCAGACGAGCAGACATGGTCTTCTCGCCACGGGCGCGGCTGTAAGCGGTGAGCCAACGCAGACCCAGGGTCTCACGGCGAGCCGGGCTGACCTCCAGGGGGACCTGGTAGTTAGCACCGCCGACGCGGCGGGTCTTGCACTCGAGGTTAGGCATGATGTTCTCCATAGCCTTTTCGAACATCTCGAGCGGGTCGTTGCCGGTCTTTTCCTTCACGATGTCAAATGCATCGTAAACGATCTCCTGAGCAACACCTTTCTTGCCATCCAGCATGATGTAGTTGACCAGACGGGTGACAACCTTGGAATTGTAGATAGGATCAGCCAGAACTTCGCGCTTAGCGACATTACCTCTTCTGGGCATCTTTCTTCCCTCCTTCACATAAATGATATCATCGGTACTCGAAAGTTTAGAAACTCCCGTTGAGCCACAAAAAAGGCTTGGCCTATTTTATGGCGAAAAGATGTTTCCTTACTTCTTGGCACCGGCCTTGGGGCGCTTAGCACCGTATTTGCTGCGGGCCTGGTTACGGTTCGCAACACCCTGGGTATCCAGAGTACCACGGATGATGTGATAACGGACACCGGGCAGATCCTTGACACGACCGCCACGGATCAGAACAACGCTGTGCTCCTGCAGGTTATGGCCGATACCGGGAATGTAAGAGGTGACCTCGATACCATTCGTGAGGCGGACACGAGCAACTTTACGCAGAGCAGAGTTAGGCTTCTTGGGGGTCATGGTACGAACGGCAGTGCAAACACCGCGCTTCTGCGGGCTGTTCATGGTGGTGTACTGCTTCTTCTGGGAGTTGTAGCACTTCTGCAGAGCGGGGGCAGTGCTCTTCTTGACCAGGACCTCACGACCTTTGCGCACGAGCTGGTTAAAAGTAGGCATTTCTTTTCTCCTTTCTTCACATATTCACGTTCGTTTTACCGGAGCCGCGGCATTTTTGCCGCACTACTCCCTGGAACTCACGCAATGTTTAGTTT